>Ga0307951_1000856_pt1 | contig 17961 bp, 26 predicted proteins | sample OrgLakmetagen374_FD_201842 | JGI IMG/M metagenome (GOLD analysis project Ga0307951, IMG submission 201842) | Saline water microbial communities from Organic Lake, Antarctica - #374 | ecosystem: Environmental > Aquatic > Non-marine Saline and Alkaline > Saline | place: Antarctica: Organic Lake... | reverse complement strand
TAGGGAGGGGCTGCTGCAGCTGCGCAGCCAAGTGTACCGGCGCTGACAGAGGTGTCCCAGGTGTGTTCTGCATTGGAAATGAGCAAAGGAGGCCGTAGTGATGCACAGACACAGTTTGTCACATGCAATGCCTAAGGCCCTCAGCCAAGGGGGTGGCAGACACACGTGTATGCGACGATACAATTCAGCATTTCAAACAGAGGTTTGTGCATGTGTGTGTAATTTGCAGCCTTTATCAAACCATTTGATGCCACTTCAGAATCACTGCCCTCCATCTCTCATCGACCATACTCATGCTCGGCAATTTACAGCGCCGCAACTTTTAGCTTTTGAAAGAAATGACCTGAACAACACTTGAGAACTGCACTCTTTCCAATGAACATATACAGGCTTATTGCCCTGGCACAGCCCGATTATCTACAAGCTCTCTCTCTCTCTCTCTATATATATATATATATATATATATGTATATATATAATTTACAATGTCAAATAGATAGTTGATGGAAGGGAGGTCAGATGTTACAGGGTTCCCAAGTTGTAAGGGACCTCACCTGGAGCAGGGGCAACCCGTCATCTGCAGGTGCTTTTGAGCCTGCCTTCTTTGTGCCTTTAAGACCTACTGCGTTTGGGTGCTCAAACCTGAAGGCACACACCGAGTGCCACGTGCATAGTTGAGAGTCAGTCAGCAGCAGTCTTTAGAGGTGAGAGATGCTGCACTTCTGCTTCAGATCCATCTAAGGGTGAACCCCCTTCCCCTGTATGCGATCCGGCCTGATTATCCAACCTTTCAGCCTGCATTCTTTTTGACATAGTGTACGCCGTCAAGCCGTCAAGTGATTGGATCTGGGAGCCACTGCAACAAATGTACGACCTAGGTTAAGCGGTTAAACAGGGGCTCCTGGTTGCAGAACACAACAGAACAACAAGGGTGCACAGGATCTTGCTCTCTTTTCTGACCCGTGTACAGGCCTGCAATAATGATGGCAAAATCAAAGCAATTCATTGTCTTCTTGCAACAGGACGCATCTGGATCCGCCTTACCAAAAAATATTCATCTTTGTCGGAACCTGTGCAGGCTTGCCATTCACAAAGTTGCCATTGTAGCAAATGCCCAGCTTAGGTATGCTCAAGTTCCCTGCGTTGACCACAGAAAGGTGTGAACTGCTTGGGTGACCAAGCTTCTTAGGCGCTTACAATGTAGTTGGCAATATTTGAGCATATCCTCAGGTAAGGACTGGGAGCGAATCCATCCGCCCTGGTAATCAGCCATTGGGGGAGTTTTATACTTGGTCTTTTGAATAGACGGTGACCCTAAGCCTAAGGTCACCCACATTTAAAAGAAATACGCGTTGGAACAGAACTGCATTTTGTGCACAGCCTGACAGACCGAAACATTTGTCTTGCAACAGAAGGGCTGGTTTTCTTAGAGGCAGATTCCGTTAGGTAGGAGCCAAAGGCGCTAACACAGAATGGAACTAAGAGCTTGTCACCTCTGCCATGGAAGACGTCAGCCTCCCAGAGCCCGCTGTATCGCGTTTCATCAGAAAATTTGCACACCCCCTTGCCCCATCGCTGCCCATCCCTCCATGCACCCTTGTACCTGCAGGCGCAACACGTTTGTGAGTGTGTGTGTGTGTGCGTGTGTGAGTGTGTGTTTTGCTGCCGCATGATGCATCTGCATCTGCACAGCAAGAAAAGAGCGTGCAGCGGGTCAAGTATTTAAGCAAGTAGTAGCTCCTGGGCATATCGTGGCCCCCACATGCCTGCCTGGACTACTTTGAAGTTGTACAAAAAGAGCAAAGGCTCGTACGCGGAGGTCTCCAGGCCACTGACCTGTCTTCGTTGGCATATGACATCGTGCCTTGTCCACAAATGCGATGCTCCACGAACTCCCCTCTGTACACATCCCTGGTGTGTAAATGCAGCACCCCTTCCCCTGTGAGCGTTTGTGAACGTTTGCTTCGTGTGTATATGTTTGTGTATGTGCGTGTATGCATGTGGTTGTGCAGAACAGCATGATCCGTACATAAACCTAACTCTCTCTCTCTTCCTCTCTGACTCCTAATCTCTGCATCTGCTTTCAGAGTCTGTAACTGATTATGCTGAGAGCAAAATGGCAAAAAAACGCTCCCTACAAGTTCCTTGCACAACAAAAAGACTTCATCCAATTGCTGTCTAAAAATAATTGCACCACAGGCCTCCCAAGCAGCTAGCAAAATTCGTGGCAGCGGTAGCATCCTGCCCTACCGTGCATCCTGTTGCGCATCATCTGGCCTTCGTAGCGATCGTAATTTCTAAAAGTGAGCACACCCTCGCCATGCATCTCCCCCATGGCAAACTCGCCTGTGCCACCCACAAAGGAGAAAAACGTGTGCATTTAAGGTTATGATTTATATGATGGAAAATCCTGCACGCATATTGCGGATAGGCATGGGCGTCAGGCAGTGACGAGGAGTTGGGTAGGTAGCAGGCACTGCCGAACATATGCATAACTTGCGTGCATCATACATGTGTATTGTGAGGAGGAGGCGTGTGTTTGCTTGGGCAAGGAACACTACGAATTGTGGGAAGCGCATGCATCAAGCATGTTGCCATGTTCGAGCAAGCAAAAGACACTAGTGACTTACCTACAAAGCGGTTGCCGTTGTTGAAGCGCCTAGTACCTTTTCCCTGTAAGAGAGGGAAGGGCTTGTCAACGTTATGCTACAACGAAGCACTCTGTATGGTAAGGCAGCTCTAGGTAGGCTGACCCATGATTTTTAAAAGGCTGCACACTGCTGCACCCTTTAAGCATTCAAACAAAAACTGCCCTGCATTTCTGGGTAACGTTTCAGCAGACTTACCTGAATCTCTCCATCAACAAAGTCACCCTCATAGAAGCTGCCGTCTTTGAACGATAAAGTGCCATGCCCTGCGTTGCACGCACATTGTCGCATCATGATGTAAACAAATTGCATTCGTAGTTTGAAGCATACAGGGAGAGGGGGTTTTAACTTGCCTACTATGTTGACATTACGTGGGTCAAGACCTTGAAAAAGCTTTTGCACATTTGATTAACCCTGCCATCGTGTGCGTGCCTCACTATCATATGACAAGAACTTGAGTCTGACACCCATTGCATTATAGGCAGATTGGTGTGCGGCCTTGTAGCTATGTGCAAATTAGGGTCACTTACATTATCAGGAATCTCTTTCCGGTTTTCATCGCACCGTGTTTCACGCCATTGTTGTAGTCCCCCTCGTAGGTCGCGTATCCATTAGCGTACTTGTACGTACCCCGGCCGTGCCTTTGGTCTTGTACATACTCCCCCTGTTGCATCGTGCCAAATGCATAAGGATGGAGTTCTTGCACCTGCTGATTAGTGCTACCATACACCATACACAGCACAATGGCACGTAGCAATTGCATACAATTCCCAAACAAAAAACTCCACGATTGATTGTGGCCGCTTTGTTTTAGTACCTGGTAGCATTTTGTCAGGTCAACGCCCCTCTTTCCAACACCACAACCAGGGCTTGTGTAAAAGGTTCCAGGGATGAGGACCAGGGGAGTGTTGTCTACCTCTCTGGCCTTGGAGTTTTTCAAGGCACCCTGGGAAACGGCAAGCAAAGGATTTTAGGTAGGAGTTGAGTGTATTCAGAGAGCAGGTGCGCAGAAGGAAATGTTTGTTCAATTGGCACAAATGCGTGTGCACACGGATTCATTCTCTGCAGCACATTAACGATACACGCATATGCTGCAATTTAAAGTTCAGGCACAAGCCTATCGCAGTAATCGATTGGTGTATCACTTGACTAAACCCAGAGCACAAAAGCATCTAGACGCGTGTGTGTGTGTGTGTGTGTGTGTGTGTGTGTGTGTGTGTGTGTGTGTGTGTGTGTGTGTGTGTGTGTGTGTGTGTGTGTGTGTGCGTGTGTGTGTGTGTGTGTGTGTGTGTGTGTGTGTGTGTGTGTGTGTGTGTGGGTGTGTGGGTGTTTGCGTGTGTGTGTGCTTGTGTGTGTGTGTGTGTGTGTGTGTGTGTGTGTGCGCGCATGTGTGTGTGTGCGTGTGTGTGTGTGCACGTGTGCACGTGTGTGTGTGTGTGTGTGTGTGTGTGTGTGTGACAAAAGAAACTGCCATGCAAGCTTGGATGCACACTTATAATTATCAATAGAACCAACCTTTCTGGGCACAGCAGTTCCCTTCTTCATACTTGAATTATGATACCATGAATGCTCTTATGTTCCAAACTACACAATTGATTGCAGCGAAATACACCAAAGTCCCTTTTATAAATATTACAAATAAACAACTTGCTACATCACTCTCAGCCACAAACAAAAACCTGTTTCTGCAAGCTTGTGGGATGCTGCTTAAACCTCATAACCCCAGACAGTAAGTGACACACACAGACACACACACAAACACAAACACACAAACACACACGTTCACATACACACGCACATACATACACACTCACACTCACACACACACACACACACACACACACACACACACACACACACACACCACGCACGCGACACACACACACACAAACACAAACACACACGCACATACACACGCACATACACACGCACATACACACACTCTCTCACACACACACGCACACACACACACACACTCAAACACTCACACACACACTCAAACACTCACACACACACACACAAACACACACATACACTCACACTCACTACACTCACAGGTTTCTTGCTGGACCGCAGCCGAGTCAAAGGAGTGTGAGAGGTATGCAATTGTGTGAGTTTCAATGCTTTTTTTCTGTACGTATTAAAAAGGGTTTGTTCATGCAAATGTGTTCACCAACTTGGCACGTACACAACACTCAGGCTTGAGACAAGCACCCAACTCCAGACGCCCAGCACGTGTGGATTGTGCATTGCAAGTGGGGACAATAAAGAGAGAGGTAGCGTGCTTCTGTAAAAAGAAATATGAAGCAGTTTTCCGCAAATCAAAATAACCTGTGAATTGCAACCCCCTGGTGTGTTTATCTGCTCACAGGTGATAGGTCGCTCCGAGAGGTGAGGCGCCCTTTTTTGTCTGGTTTGTACGAACTCACCTGCTGCATCAAACGCTTAGGTCAACCTATGTTTATTACATGACCACATGACCCCAAATGCACACATACTGAAAATGAAACGCAGGGCAAAATTAGACAGCTCTAATGATCTGACATTCTACGACTTCCCGCGTTTCTGCTATCACGTGGATGACAATTTCCTTGCACAGGTGAGGGGCCTTTTGACGACGTAGGCAAGTGTGGGCTCCCAGTGGCACCCTCCCTGGTTTATTCTGGCAACATAATATTGCACACCCACCAGCAATCTGCTATTCCTCTTTGTGTCCATCTTGCTGTTCATCGTGCTGCACATTAACTGGCACTTTAAGATCGTACAAGTACGAGACCTCTAATTTCTAGCATGAGCACGGATCTTTTTACATTTCTCGGTACTGACTGTCCTTGACATTCCTCGGAAATTTCAGAACAGGCCGCTTAACCTGTCCTGCAGACGCAATGATGCTCTCACGCTTTCACTGTCTATGCAGGTCACTCAGCTGTATCGTGAACTCATCCCTGCCGGTATGGACGCACGGCTCTTTTGAGAATTGGCAAAAACGTACATCACACAGATGTGCGGTGTATGTACAGCGTCATTAGGAGGGAGAATCTCCAACTGCACCGTCACCTATTTTACAGGTGGCGCTGTTCTTGATCTGTGCAGCTCGCATGTGTCCCACCTTCCCGAAGATGTGACCTACAGCAAGTAAGCGGAAGCAAATGGACATGGTTCCTTCAGATTTTAAATTTTAGTGATAAGTGCACAATCATGTATGGGATAAAACTGACTGACTGACTGTGTGACAATCATAGAGTGACAAGAGTGCCAGAGCAGGCTGCATTAGAATATCTTTAGGTCTGTACGAGCCACATGGATGTGTATGAGCACGCACTTGGTACTTTGCGCTGCAGGGTCATCGGGCACGGAATGAATGCTCAGGTGAGTGTTTTTGTGCTCTCTTATATGATTGTCCTGCGTCGTGGACAAAGCAGTTATTATTAAGCAAGTCTAGACGAGGTCTATCGTCCGAGTGGAATTGAGGATTTAAATGAGCCTGGTAAATCTGTGGCTGCACCACTAATATGTCAGCCCTGCCTGCTGTCCGCCACATGTCAAAATGTGCGCCTGTGCTGCTGCAAACAAGCACACGCATTACTTCTGATTCCTTGTAAATATTCCATCTCACTATGCAAACTAGCCTGTGCTGCAATCGTACATACGTTCGTTACACAGGAATTGGCGCGCAACCCTCGCCTAGATCACTTCTTCATCAGGAATTTCAACGAGCAGCCGACTGACTGGTCTATTGCAGGTGCGTGTGAATGCTTCATGTCAGGCAAGTTGCAGGCATTGTGAATGCAAAGCTTGTATGCGTAAGTGTCCTGCAAACTTGGTTGCTCCCCCCCCTGCCTAGGTCAGGTGCCTCAGGCACGGGTGCCCGAGGCAAACATGTTAGAAAACTCATCACACAGACTGAGCAGAGCATTGATACCTTCCAACTCAGCTATCGTGATCTGCAAACTGTATGCAAGCAATAGGTTGAGCTTTTGGTCATCCGATAGATTTGTTGGGGGTTGGTCTTTCAGTAAATAATCATCTGTTTGCACAAGCACAGGCATCTGTTACCGTGACAAGTACGGCTTGTGTGCAATGACCAGCACTTGCACGAGCATTCCTTCACGGTTCTGTAAACGGCATCACAACTTTGGCAAGCCTAGCTTGTGAAAAAGGAATAGGAGACGCCACTTGTTTCGTTTCATCTTTGGGAGCAAGCACTCTGTGATTGCGTGGCATGGCTAACTTCAGGCCAACCAACATTCATGCCCTGCCACACGCCTAATATTTGCACAGCCAACTGCACTCTGTTGCACAGCCAACTGCACTCTGTGGTTGTGTCACGTGGCCAACATCCGCACCTGGCCAATATCTGCACAACTCACAGCCACCGTGCTCTCATGCTGGTCGGTTGCAGATGACAGCCTGGATGCCGTGCTCTGCTGCGTCAGCGTGCAATAGTAAGTCCTTGGGGCAAGCGAGACGGCCACCTATCATCATACACGTGTTGTTTGAACCGGTCAGACAACATGTCTCATGCTTAGCTACTGCAGATTTGAGCAAGGACAAAATTCAGGTTGAACAGCGCCACACTTAACACATGGCATAGGCCGCTGTGTGGGCAATGTGTACTGCATGGGTACCTGTGCTTAACGGAGTAACTAATGGCAGAGCTGACAAGTGTGGAGGTCGTTATGCGGATAAATGGGTATTGCACTGGAATACCTGTATTTTGCTCCAAGCCCTTTATTCTTGAGCGTGTGCAGCGCATTTGTCGTGGGCTGTTTCCTCTTTGTACTCATATTGTCCATTTGTATATTGCGTTGATGATGTCAACATTAAACCACAAATGCAAGCACTGCTGCATCACTTGTTGCATTGTTTCACATGTGTAGTTTCACTTAGTTTCACTTGTGTGGTTTCACTTGTTTGTATTGTTCCACATGTGCAGCTGGCAACAGCCTGAGAAGGTCTGCTCAGGTTCGTTCAGTTTGAGCAGGCTGTATATTTGAGCCAAACCATAATAGGGCTTGAGCTACCTATGCTTCGTTTTGCAGAAATTGTGAAGAAATTGAAGCCTGGGGGTGCGTGCATCATCACCTTTTCCAACCGCTGCTTTCCAACAAAAGCGATCACGGCCTGGCAAAATGCCAGCTCTGGTTATGCTCGTGTGCAGGTGGGTGCAGTGGGTCCACGATGCAGCTGCTGAACAGGTTGAGAATGCTATTTCATCAATACTTCCCTATTCCCTTGCCAAAGGTATCCTTTTATGTTTTCACCCACACCCCAACCCACGCTAATGTATACACATAATTTGCAACTACATACAAGTACACCATACACATACACATACACACGCAAACAAACTAACACATGCATGAAAACACTCACCTACATGCCCTGACAATCCACACATGCATTTCTATACTCACTTGTGCACTCACGTACACACTCTTACACACACAATGTTACAACGTCCGTCAATCCTGTTGACAGTAATAGCTATTAAGAAACGCACGGTTTAAGTGACCCTTCTTTTTGTACGCCCCTGTTACTCCTGCAGTTGGTGAAACAGTATTTACAAGCGGTGGAAGGCTTTGACTCTCCTTTCTCGTTGACAGAGGTGAGGGGGTGGCTCTCTTGGATAATCGTGCGACCTGCAACTGCTACATTTTATTCACCTAGTGTAATTTCACGCACCTAGTATAATGTCTCTATCAAAAGTGACCCTGAAACCGATGCCAATGTTACCTCTGCAGGTTGCCTTACCTAACAAGGCACCTGCTTTGAGTCAAACTGTGCCAGACTTTTTGGCGCCAATTGCAAAGTTGTTTGAGAGGTGGGTATGGAATGACTGTGTTAACATGATGGGGCATGGTGCCCTTGATTCCACTGAGATGATATGGTGTGTACAAGACTTGACAAGCTGAATTTAGAGCGCTGTTGTTCCTAACAATTATGCCACACCTATTTGTGCAGATCTGCTTCAGACCCTTTCTATGCAGTGGTGGTGAGTGCTCTTGGCTTGGCAACTTGATCGCTAAACACTGTTTAGTGTGCAACCATCAGCTGCTAACAGGAAACCTGGTGAATCTTCATACAGGCTTACAAGACAAAGTCTACGTAATCAGCGTTGCCTGAATCAACTTGTTTATTGCTGCTCTCGGTGTATTCAACTTCTTGTTTCGCTCGTGAGTGTGGAAAGCTTTGTCGCCTACTTTGTAATTGTAAATTTGTCACCTACTTTGTAATTGTAAAGGCTGCCCTTCGACCTAATGGTGTTTGTGTCCAGTACTGGTCCAACATCCTGAACCTTTTTGTTTAAGCTAGATGCTACCAATCACTGAGACAAAAGAAAGTAGTCAAGGCAATGTTCGCATTAATTTAAGGAAAGGCTGCCTCTGCATGGGCAATCTTAGAAAATGGGTATTGCACTGGCATTCTCGAATTATACATTGCCATTGATAATAAAACAGAACAGGAACCCTCTCAACCAGGAAGATACGGTATGATCAAACCCTCAACAAGCTAATCTCAAGTCGACCCTACTGGCTGCCCAATTTTAGGCAGTGCCCTACGTATCCTCTTTTAACGCGCCAACTTGCAGAACTTGCAAAAAATCATATCATCAAGAGATAAAAGCCTATTTATGCAGCATAATCGCAAACGCAATAAGCAAATCAAACTTTGTCAGGGTCCTGCTTTTTCAATAGATCGGCAGCATCAAAATGATTTGCTGTGCTATACATCCAGCTTTTAAAGTGGGTGGCACCTATAACGACAATCACACAGTGTAGCCTCTTCTTAATAAAGACTTGGGGCTTGATTTTCTCGAAGAGTGACAAAGCTTGCTTCCAAGCCCCGTATGTGAAGTATGTTAACTTTGCTGCTGAACTTGTCCATAGTACCAGGCACGCCCAGTACCAGTTAACTCTCGTAAGGAACCGGTTTCAGGCCAAGCCTGCAATCCTCCTGATCCCCATTGATCATTTTTATAGACTTTTTGGTGAAGGAGCTTTACGGTACTCGGTACAGACTGTGTCTTCTCTTCCTTACTTAATGTGGGGACTGGAAATTCATTGCCTGCGTAGTTTTTCTTTTTTTCAGGCATCAACATGCCCAATTGGTGGCAGCATAAAGGGGTTCCGATGTAAGCTAAATACCCCCTCCCTTAATCATGCTGGCTGTGTCATCACTACCAGCGGAGTCTTTCCTTTACATTTTTTTGAGGACACTCGACCGCCGGACCAGTTGAGCGCCACGCAGGTACAGCATGAAGGCCTGTGCTCCACCCTTCAAGCAAGGATCCTCCGTTATTCTCCACACCATCCTTTTGGGAGTGGGTGGCACCATCTACAACAATCACACGCTAGAGCCTTTAAATGAGCTGGGTCTTGATTATCAAAGAGTTAAGAAACTTGCTTCCAAGCTTCATGTTCATTCTGTCAATTACGTTGCTAAACTTGTCCATACCAGACGTGCCCTTTCCAGTACTGTTATTAACTCTCATCAGGAGACACGGTTTTCGGTCAAGCCTGCAACCCTCCTGATCCCCGTTGATCTTTTTTTCCTATTGGTAACACTAGCGTGTCAAATCGCAGCAGTGTGCTGCAGGCGGCTGTCAAATACGCTGGCCTAGGCAGCCCAGCATACTCTGCAGCCAAGACGTTCCACAGGTTCCATGCCGCGTTCAGGTCTCTGTGCATCTGGAACGCAGGCTGTGTCTTCTTCACACTTGCGCTCTGTGCCAGGACTGCTGCATGGTCCCCATCCCCCACCATCCCACCCCCCGCTTGAGCCCCTCCCTCACCTACTCCTTCCCCCTCCCCATCCCCTGCTAGTCCCCCCTCCTTCCCACCCCCTGATTGCTCCCCCTTGCTCCCACTGCCCCCTCCAAGGAGCCTCCGTTACTCTCCACGCCATCCTTTTGGGTGTGGGCGGCACCATCTACAACAAACACTCTGAAGCCTTTCAAGGAACGGGGTCTTGATTCTCAAAGAGTTAAGAAGCTTGCCTCCAAGCTCCATGTGCACTCTGTGAACTTTGCTGCTAAATTTGTCCATACCAGACGTGCCTTTTCCAGTACTGTTATCAACTCTCATCAGGAGCCGGTTTCAGGCCAAGCCTGCAACCCTCCTGATCCCCATTGATTTTTCCTTTCCTTTTTGCGGTGGAGGAGCTTTACGGTACTCGGTACCAAAGTGGCTCCTCCTTTCCCTTAATTAATGTGGGGAGTGGCTTTCACTGCCTGCGTAGTTTTTATCTTTTTTCTTTAGGGTATCTGTACAAACATTTTCCCCTCTGATCAGTGATTTTCACTGCAAAGTTTCAACTTAAAATGGGGCTTGAGTCAGAAGTGGGCCACTCCTTACAACAAGGCAAAGAGGTGGACAGTTACCTACACAAATGGCTGTTGGCAGTGTCAAAAGGATGTTGGGGGTCAAGAGACACTACGCCTGGTGTGTCGTGCGTGAGGATTGGAACCCCTACAGTTCAATTGGTTTTGCGCGGCAATGCGGCCTTACAAATTGTTGACTAAATCCAACAGCTACACAATGAAAAAGGTCTTACATGCTGACATGCAGTTGAGCACACAGTCTATTGATTGCTGGTCAGCCCATGTTCTTTCTGCCACGGATGGTCTGACACAATCGTAGATCTACAAACAGAAGCTGCAATACTGTGAGCCCATTGATCTCAGCCGCTTTGTCGTAGACCTCAGGGAGAGACACTTGGAGTACTGAACACCTTCTCATTCTGACACGCATCCGAGAGAGCACAAGAACAGCAAACACTCTACTTATCACCAATGGTGTGCTCTTCCTACAAAAAGGGCTCTAATAACTCATTCGCCTAATCCCCTTCCCGAATTAAAGTTTCTCGACCTGCCTCATGATGTCAATCGCAGTACAGCTCGTTTCAGACTTCATGTTCACACCCTACGTTTTGAGACAGCGACATGGAACTCCCCCACGTGTGACCTGTGTGATGGTGATGTCCAAGATGAGCAGCATGTACTTTTCCACTGCGTCAATCCCCACGTGACTTCTCTCCGCAGGAAATATGCAAAAAAGGAAAAGGAAAGACTCCGCTGGTAGTGATGACACAGCCAGCATGATTAAGGGAATGTCATATCTCATTTGCCTTCCTTTTTTTCTACTCTCTGTTAACTAGCCTCTGCCCCCTTTTGTTTTCTCCCCCTTCATCCCTTTCTTGTCTGCATAGTAGGGAGCTCACTATCGTTTGATCTCGTAACACCTTCAGAATCAAAATCATACGCACCAACGCAACAATGCCATCAAAATATACATAAAATTGAATAAAATCTGTACAGTTGACCTAATTTCGATCATGTGTTGCTACTATTCGCAAGATGAGCTGGCCGCTACCATTGAGCGACAGTGACACAGAGGAGAGGAAGGGGCTCTGCTGCATGTACAGTTCCCCCTACTTCTGCGCCAGCTGCCACTAGCCATCCTTGACGCCTTCTGTACAGCTTAAGGTCCGCCTCACATCCTCAGGCAACTCAGGTATTTACCCATGCAGAGCGGTCAGCTGAAGTTCAGTGGCATGCTTACACCTCAGTATTAGGAGGTCCATACTTCAGGCAGTCCATACTTCACTCAATCTTATGGGGCATCAGCACCTCACTCAGCACCTCCCTCTGGTTCCTCTCAGCTGACGAGCTAAATCTAACGGCTCTGGAATGCAAGCGTCATCAGCTAGTTCTAAACTGTTTCCTAAGTACAACAACTAAGCTTCACTAGCTGAGTTCATGTACGCTTCCTACGTTGTACAAGCTGTCATTCTGTAATCTACACACGAGTCCCACTTAGCATATGAACCTTAGCATGAACAAGGCCTCATAACCAAGGGACCACTCAGCTGATGGACTCGATGGCTTGCAGGCCTTGCGGCAACGGCTCTGTTTGCTGTTGCTGCGGCTGCTGCTGCTGGCGCTGTGGGGTATACTGCACAGGGGGCTGAGAAGGAAGAGGGCTTGATGCAGAGCTTGCAGAAGGTGCCAGAGGGGGTAGGGCTGATGGTGCTGCGGTGATATCGCTGCCAGCAGTTGGTGCAGGGGATCGAGAGGGCGCATGCAGCTGTTGCGAATGCTGGTTGAGCTGTTGTTGCATGGCGCTCTCGTTGTGGCCTGCGGCATTGGTGGTGGTACGGAAGTTGCCGTTGAGTGCAGGCATTTGTTTTGCACGTCAAAGGTGCACACAAGTGCGTGGCAAATGCCCCTTTTCTTCGCAATCCACGACCCTCTCCGCTCTTGCCGTTTTCCTTCAATGTACTTCATTTGACTGATCAGAGCCCTATACACCTTTCCTTTCCCACTCCATTCCTTGGTATTACATAAAACTATTGATACTTGTACCTTTTATTGCATTCGAAACTACCTTCTATTGCATTCGACTCGTGGGTCAAACCCACATTCATCCCTTGCCAGTCATACCAATACCTAGGGCTGGCCAGAACCGTATTTACACACCGTATTTATGACCATATATTTGGTGACTTCCCTGCCAAAAATACCGTATGTACACCGTAAATATATATAGTTCTGGCCAACCCTGCCAACTACACCCACTGAGTGGGCACTACATGGGGAGGCGCCACACACCTGCCAGTTGGGCGCACGCTGCGGTTGCTACACGTGCCGCAAGCCTCATGCTGCTGCTGCGGTCAATGCTGGAGGACCCCGGGCCCTGTAGTGCCCCACCTGCAACGAGCAGCAAAGGTCGCACGCTTACACAGCAGACAGCTCACAGAACGAAAGAAGTAAGATGCTAACTATGAAGGTAACATATTACATTAAACCCTTATAACATCTACTTTGGTACTGAGTAACGTAAAACTCCTCCATCCAGTTCACATACCCATTCTCAGACTTGATTTGCTTATGGGCGCCAGCTCACATACCGATCAAGATCAAATTGCACACTGACACCTAACACCTCACACACATTGACCGAGCTCAGCTTCCACACTTACATCAGCTCAGAGTCTGACACGTGGACTCGACTTGCACACTGACACCAGCTTGCACATATTTAGGGTTGGCCAGAACCGTATAAATACACCGTATATGACCGTATATTTGGTGATTTCCCTGCCAAAAATACCGTATATACACCGTATATATATGGTTCTGGCCAACTCTACACATATTGAAGCCGATTTGCACACATGCACAAATGTGGTTCTGGCCGACTCTATTACTGTTAGTGAGGCATGTGCGGGGCAAAACCATCAAAACGCCACCTTCAAAGATATAGCATTCCGCGCATTACTTTTTGTAGCAACTTTTCTCCTTCTTCAGAGCCGTCATGCCTCTCTACTCTCACACGTACTTGCGTGAGGGGGCATGCGAGGGGCAGAGAACACGTCCTGCCGGGTGAGAGCGGAAGAAAAGAAGGGAGGCAGCGGGCTGGTCGAGCCATGGTGGTGGTGAGACAGCAAACTGGGACGAGAACTGCAGAAAAGTGGAACGTGGCAAGTGGATGATAGCATGACAAGAATTTGTTCCTAATAAACACACACAAGAGCCTTTCAGACGAGAGTGGAATGTGACGAGTGGTTGTTAGCATGACAGAGGGACATTGACCGCTAGTCCACGGAGCACTGTAATATGCATTATTCACGCAAGCAACTTCAAATGCCACCTTCTTTGCTAGTAATCATACACGTTTGTGAGGGTTCTTTTTCCAATGACAACTCCCTGATTTCCCTGCCTAGCTACGCAGACAGCACACACACACACACGCACACACACTGGTCAACGGTCTCACGTCTATTACCTAGGGGGCATCCCAAGCCCAAACGAGCTTCCCCCTGCCCCAGCCACTGAGTGCAGGCTATTGGGCAGCTCTTCAAGCGCTTGCACGGCTGCCTGCAGCACGCTGATAGCTTCCTGAAAAGGCACACGTGGAAAGAAGTAACAAAATACGTCCCTGGAAGATGTGCATACAACATACGGACAGCGAAATTGCACAACAAGATCATTGTCAGGCGTCAGGCGTTGCCACGTGGCAGCATCGCACCATTGCAAATCTGGTCATATGGTTTGGGCCTACATATCGTTCTATACATATCGTACATTGTGGAGAACTCACAGGGTTTGGGCATACACATCGTTTTATGTATATAGCGTACATGGACGTACATGGACGTACATGGACGAGAACCTACAGGAAAGCCTACAGTGCGCTGCATTTTACCTTGCACGCGCTGCGTTGTGCCATCACGTCTTCTCGCTCAGACAGCAGCTCCTCCAGCAAATCTTCTCTGCGTCACAAAAAGAGGGAAGGCCAAGTTAGTTGTGTGCAGTTTGTTGTGGACACAAATTTGCGGCACAAATAGAGGGCAGGCCAAGTTTGTTGTGTGCGTAACACAGTGCCAAATGAGAAGGCATGTCATGTCTACACATGCAACATGTTAACATGTTTCAAAGATGAAGAGCAGGTCACATCTATGTATGCGCATTCCCCATTCCCTTGCATGTGTGAGAAATTAACAGGCCAGCTATTTCAAGACGCAGGACGCCTGGGGCCTCGGCGCCCATCATTACGCCAGAAATAAAAATTATTGCTGTACAAACAGCAGCACAGATCCTTTCACCATTCAGTCGTGATCATAACACATTATCAATGTCGTGATCAATAATCAAGCTATGCATAATGGAGCTTTCATGCAAACACCACTGCCTGCCCTTCCCAACCCATTGCTCTGAGAAATTTCCCAAAAATCCTTTTTTAATGCATTATAGATTATAGGTCACAAGCCCTTTGCTCTGTGTTAGGTTTGTGCCGCCCTACGGCCTCGTGTGTACACCTGATGGAACCTCCTAACCCTGTCACTTAATCACACACACTGCCTTTTAATCTCTACGTTTGCGTGAACTCACGGCTCTGTGCGTACACCCGATAGACGAGCTGATACCTAATTACACATAAGAGCCTTTTGATCTCTACTTTTACGTGAACTCACGGCTCGTGCATACACCCGATGGACGAATCTGTTACCTAAAACACACAAGAGCCTTTTGATCTCTACTTTTACGAGAACTCACGGCTCGTGCGTACACCCGATGGACGAGTCTGTTACCTAAAACACACAAGAGCCTTTTAATCTCTACTTTTGCGCGACCTCGTGGCTCACCTATACAGCTGCTGGATGAGATGCTGCTGCAGGCCCCTCTTTGTGTTGTTCACCATGAAGTGCATGATGGCCTTGGGCACACCGTCCTGTGAGATGTGATTGTGTGTGTGTGTGTGTGTGTGTGTGTGTGTGCGCGCGCGTTTTACAACAGCAAAGACACTGATTCAAGTAGGTAAACCATCATTCCTTAAGGCCGCTCTGTGCAACAGGAGTTCCCGAGTGACCAAAAACATTGCTTGTGAGTTCCAGTACCACTCACAAGCTGCTTGTTCCAGGACAGTACTACATGTCTTTGTTTCATAGCATTCCTGCAAGTAAGTACGGTCCACAAAAACAAACTGCACTCACGTACACTCACATAAAATGTATGCCCCCCTGCTCAATCTGTTTCGCTACCTGCAAGTTGCGTTGCACGATGGCAAAGTAGGAGTCCACCAGCTTGCGGATGACTTCCACCTCTATCTCGTCCTGCTCATGCAGGCCGCTGCCAGCACTGCCGTTTTGGAGGCTGGCTCGAGGCCGCCCCCTATTTCTCTCTGCATCTGCCAGAAATGTCACAAACGTAGGGTTGGCCATAGAAGGGCTCCGCCTGCCCAAATTTCGAAGCGGTAATTTTTGTGTTTTTTGTTTCCGTTTTCAAGCGCTCGCTTTTTCAAAAAGCCCTCCCTGCTTCTGCCTTGCAAGTCAACACAGTCTAACTTGTATTTTCTACTGAGTTTGACAACACCTGAGACCCTCTTTGCCGGATCCCCACTTTATTATTCCATGCAACCCTCTGATACTAGCCTGCCAGAGTCACTGCAACAGCTGAACGTATTTTATTTTGTCTGAAAGGTCTGGCACACAGGCTGCTCTAATTCCTTTCTTCTTGAGTTTCTTCTTGAGTAGACTTTTTTGCAACATCTCTCTGCATCTGCCAGAAATGTCACAAACGTAGGGTTGGCCAAAAAAATTATATGTGTACGTTACCGCACTCACCCCCCCTCTAGAAAAAATGTCCAACCTCACACATGTTTTTTGAAAAAGATGCACCCCCTCCCTCCTAGAAAAAAAATTCAGTTTACAATAACCGCCCCCCTGTTCTCTCGGGCCTCTATTCACAGTTGATCAGAGATAGGGTTTCGAATTCTTGCACCCAGCCAAACGGCTGTTGTTGTTGCAGGCCTGCCCTCATCCCTACACGCCCTGAAAACCACCGACATTTTGATACAAAACAATACGATGCATTACACTGCAACTACCCTTTAGAAGACAAACATTTATTAAACGAGCGTTTTGAGCAGTTTGATCCCGCCCCCTTGGGGTAAAAAACGTTAATTGGGGTGGTGCATTACGAAAGGTACGGAACACGCTCAAAACACGATGCCATACTTGCAGGATTGGCAAGGACAAATCTTCAAATAGTTAATCATGGGCAGAGATGATGTGGTGCATGAAAAGAGAGGACGTGACTGCGAGTGCAGGAAACAGCGCACTTGGACATCCACAATACACACACACACACATTTGTTGAGGCGTCTCATTATTGCTGCACAAAGTCGAGCGCCAATACCAAAGCACGCCAGGCCCAGATTGCATCGGATCGTGAACCCACAAAAAGTGCATACCAATATCACCAAAAGCCCTGCATAGCTGCTCTACAACTGCCCCCCACAAATTCCACCAAAAGCCCTGCTTACCAGCTCTCCCAGTGCCCCCAACAAACCTCACCACATGCGCTGCTTACCTGCTCTGCCACTGCCCCCAAGTGCCAACAGCTCCTGGCCGTGGGCGCCATAACCTCCTTCCCCTCCAGCTCCCTGTCACATAAAGTGTCAGAGGGGGCTGACTGAGCCAAAAAAAGGGTGTTTTTAAAATGTGGATTGAGCATGGGCCCCAAAGTTTGCTAGGTTTATGATTGGCACCCAGAGGCCGGCCGTGCTCTGAATTTTTATTTGCACCTGAGCTTGAACCTAGCAACTTACGGGGCCCGTGTCTGATTCTCCGTGGCGTGGACCCCACTTTTCACCACAAAATCTTCACAGCAGATCACCCACTCCACCAAATGGCATACTTTTGTGTGGTATGGTGTTGTTGTAATAAACAAATATGATTGCAAAAAAAATCAAGTGAAAAGATGAAGTGCGTGGTGATGTGGCTCAACATGTGCTGTTTTATCATAGAAA
>Ga0307951_1000855_pt1 | contig 17966 bp, 10 predicted proteins | sample OrgLakmetagen374_FD_201842 | JGI IMG/M metagenome (GOLD analysis project Ga0307951, IMG submission 201842) | Saline water microbial communities from Organic Lake, Antarctica - #374 | ecosystem: Environmental > Aquatic > Non-marine Saline and Alkaline > Saline | place: Antarctica: Organic Lake... | reverse complement strand
TAATCAATATATGATTGAATTAAAATATCTTTTTGATAAGGATTATTCTCTGTTGTTGAATAACTTAAACGATTCATTTCCCAAGGTCTTCCTTTATAAATATAAGTAGCATTTTGTAAATCCTCTTTAGTAGGAATTCGACCATCTTTACCCCAAAGATTTGCATGAAACTTAGTGATTGAATTATACCATTGTTCTGGTGAGTCTCTTAGTGTTAATATGAATTTACTTTTTGGAAAGGCTTGATCTAAGACTATAAAAGTAAAAGGCTTGCTAAAAGGAACATCCTGAAAGAACTCCGCTGTTTTACAGTAGTCTATAATAGGTTTGAAATTTCGTTTAGCCCATTGATGTTGTAAAAGTTCTGCTTGCCTCTGATTACCCACATTATATTTAAGCAGGCGCATTGCTTCTTTTAATGAAGTTGTACCTGTTTTATTATTCCCAATCCCAAATATTTTTGGTGAATAAGCATTTGTACTCTTCCAAAATTTATGTTTCATTCTCACTATTTGAGATTTAGGTATTTGTTTTTATTATTATTTTAAACATGGTTAAACGTTAATCCAATTAAATTCAGGTTTTAGAGGACCTGGGCTTTTCCCCATCCATTTACCTAATCCAACACCTTCTTGAATAATCGTAAAAGCGATAGTGTCTTCTGCTCTAAAATATAATTTCCTACCATCTGATATTTGTAAATCAAGATAAAAACTACCTTGATTAAAGAAATTAGATGGGATTGTCATTGTGATTTTTTTCTTAACAGTCGTTTTAGAGAAAAAGCAAAGCGACCCTGAAACAAAAATAAAATTTCCTTGTTCATCTTTAAATCTAAAAGCGGGTTTATAAACATCTGAAACAGTTGATGTGTATTCCACTTCAAATAAAATATCATCTCTCCTAAGAATAGGTTCCCCAAAACTCTTATTTTGTGCTTTTACACCAAATGAATGTAGGCAAAACTGAAGGTTTTCAAACTCACTTTCTTTAAAGTAACGCAAATGTTCAGATCCATTTTCATTTCCTATTTTTAGATAAAAATCCACACAATCATCTGTAGTACCCTCAAAAACAGAAGTTCCATTCTCCAACACAATTCCTCTAGTACACAAACTCTTTACAGCAGCCATATTATGGCTTACAAACAAAACGGTCCTGCCATCATTACCAGAAATGTCCTTCATCTTCCCGATGGCTTTTTTTTGAAATTCAGCATCTCCTACTGCCAATACTTCATCTACTACTAAAATATCAGGCTCTAAATGTGCTGCTACTGCAAAAGCCAAGCGCACACGCATTCCTGAAGAGTAGCGTTTTACTGGCGTATCAATATACATGGCGCATCCAGAAAAATCAACAATCTCTTCTTCTTTTACTTTGATTTCAGCTTTGGTCATCCCTAAGATAGAACCATTGAGGTAGATGTTTTCTCTTCCAGTAAGCTCCGGATGAAAACCCGTGCCTACCTCCAACAAAGAAGCAATCCTACCTTTGGTTTTTATGCTTCCTGTTGTTGGCGAAGTTACTCTGGAAAGGATTTTTAATAAAGTAGATTTCCCTGCTCCGTTTTTACCAATAATCCCCAATACATCGCCATCAAAAACTTCAAAATTAATATCTCGTAAAGCCCAAACATAATCAGTTTCTGCTTTTTTACTACGGTCGTTTTCTGCTCCAATTTTTAAATATGGATCTTCTTTCCCACGAAGTCTATGCCACCAACGGTTCAAATCATGACTCAACGTACCTGTCCCTACCAAACCTAAACGGTATTGCTTGGAGATGTTTTCCGCTTTGAGGATGATGTTGTTGGTTTTCAAATTTTAGATTTTAGTTAGTAATGTTGTGGGGTCGCTTTGCTCCTGTTGTGGGGCAAGTTTTGCTTCGCTTACTTGCTGTTGTGGGGGAAGCAAGCTTCCTGTTGTCAGTTGTTTTTGTAAGAAGCAAGCTTCTTGTTGTTATATTTTAATATGGTTTATGTAATAATCTACTTCCAAAAGAGTTGCAAAGCAACTTCACAACTTGATGTAAGCCCAACACTATAGCAAACAAGCGAAGAGATTTAAAGCCCACAACAGGAGCGAAAACAACACCACAACAGCAAACAAGCGAAGCGATGTGAAGCCCACAACAGGAACGAAAGCGACATCACAACAGCAAACAAGCGAAGCGACGTGCAGCCTCACAACAGGAGCGAAAGCGACATCACAACAGCAAACAAGCGAAGCGACGTGCAGCCTCACAACAGGAGCGAAAGCGACATCACAACAGCAAACAAGCTAAGCGATGTGCAGCCCCACAACAGGAGCGAAAGCGACCTCACAACAGCAAACAAGCGGAGCTATGTGAAGCCCACAACAGGAGCGAAAGCGACCTCACAACAGCAAACAAGCAAAGCGACGTGCAGCCCACAACAGGAGCGAAAGCGACCACTCAACAGCAAACAAGCGAAGCGATGTGAAGCCCACAACGGGAGCGAAAGCGACCTAAACTTTCCAACTTTTTTCAACGTAATTTTTAAAATTATGTATTTTCTTTCCTAAATTATTATACTTCTTAACTAGCTCTTTTGCTTCTTCTTGATAATCCAAGTGGGTAACTTCGATAGTTTCTAGTTGAGCAATACATTCTAAGAGGGAAGCGTGTGAAAAAATAAGATAACGTATAAATTCTCTTTTATATACTCTTCTGCCATATCCTTCAACAATTGTATCCTTTACACTTTTAGAAGAGCGTCTTACTTGACTTCCTTGTTCATATAATTCATACTTAGGTAGTTTAAGACTTAAATGATGAACCTCGATAGCATACTTGAACGCAAGTTGGTATATTTCGAGGTCTTTGTAGGATTTCATTTTTATTTTTAGTTATGGGGTCGCTGCGCTACCGTTGTGGGGTCGATTTCGCTGCGCTTACCTCCTGTTGTTAGGGAAGCAAGCTTCCTGTTGTGACGCTTCGCTGTTGTGTTGGAAGCAAGCTTCCTGTTGTCGGTTTTTTTTGTCGCTGACGCTCCTGTTGTGGAGGAAGCGAGCTTCTTGTTGTTTTATTTTACTATAATTTTATGTTATAAACCACCTTCACAACAGTTGCAAAGCAACTTACAACGAGCCAAAGGCGCAATAAAACAGGGGCACCAGCGACTTCAAAACAGCAAACAAGCGAAGCGATGTGCAGCCCACATCAGGAGCGAAAGCGACTCCACAACAGCAAACAAGCAATGCGATGTGAAGCCCACAACAGGAGCGAAAGCGACACCACAACAGCAAACAAGCGAAGCCATGTGCAGCCCACATCAGGAGCGAAAGCGACCCCACAACAGCAAACAAGCAAAGCGATGTGCAGCCCACAATAGGACCGAAAGCGACACCTACACCGTATCGATAAAACTCTTTTCTGTTCTATTAAAAATAGCTAATCCTACAAAAAATACAACAAACGAAAACCCTAAAGCATAAAAGAATCCCCACCAAGTGAACAGACCCGTATCTAAAGTCATGTATCTAAATCCTTCAATGATTTGTGCTAAGGGATTGTACTTGAATACCCAGAAATACTGTGGTTTTTTTTCCAAGATTTCCGTCATGGGAAAAGGGACTGCCGAAATATACATCAGCAAAGAAACCCCAAAACCAACTAATACAGTTAAATCTCTGTACTTTGTGGTTAATGCCGAAAGAATCATTCCTAATCCTAAACCCGTCATTCCCATGATAAATACATACACGGGAAATAAAATTAAATTTATATTCGGTTGTATTGATTTACCTACCAGTAAAAAATAAACATAGAAACTTACAAAAATAACAAGTTGAATTCCTAGCTTCAGTAAATTTGAAAGGGTGATGGACATTGGCATAATTACCCTTGGAAAATACACTTTTCCGAATATTGCTGCATTTTTGGTAAAGGTATTGGAAGTACCAGTTAAACATTCTCTGAAATAAGTCCAAGCCGTTATTCCAGCTAGATTGAACAAAAAACTAGGCACAGTACCCGTTTGAATATTAGCTACATTATTAAAAACAAGCGTAAAGATAATAGACGTAAACAAAGGCTGAATTAAAAACCATAAGGGACCTAAAATAGTTTGTTTATAAACTGTAACGATATCGCGTTTAACAAATAAAATCAATAAGTCTCTATATCTCCAAATTTCCTTAAAGTTAAAATCGAATAGCTTTTTTTCAGCATTTATTTCGTATAGCCAGTCTGTTTTTTGAGAGTTATTCATAGTTTTCGTCGTTGGGTCGCTGTGCTCCTGTTGTGGAGCAGGTTTTGCTTCGCTTATCTGCTGTTGTGGGGTCGCTACGCTCCTGTTGTGGAGGAAGCAAGCTTTCTGTTGTCGGTTGTTTTTTCGCCTTGCTCATGTTGTGGGGTCGCTGGTGCTTTTGTTGTGGAGCAGGTTTTGGTTCGCTTACCTTATGTTTTGGAGGAAGCAAGCTTCTTGTTGTTTTGTTCTACTATGGTTTTGTGTTATAACGTACATTCACAAGAGTTGCAAAGCAACTTTACAATGTGCCAAAGGCACATCACAACACTAAACAAGTGAAGCGATGTGCAGCCCACAATGACGTAAAATAATAGATTTTCAATTTATGTAATTTTACGAGCATGTTCGCACAAAGTCCGGTACAGGAGCGAATGCGACACCACAACAGCAAACAAGCGAAGCGATGTGAAGCCCACACCGGAAGTGAAAGCGACCTCTCTCAGTTTAGCTAAATTTCTCCCATGTAATTTTCAATCCATCTTTTACAGAGAATTGTGGATCATAGCCCAAAAGTTTTCTCCCCTTTGAAATATCTGCCAACGAATCGCGTACATCTCCTTGACGGGCTAAACCATAGTTTGCATTAAGTTCTTTGTTTGAAATATCCTGCAAGTCTTTCCATAATTGATTTAAACTGATACGCTCTCCAAATGCAACATTATACACTTGATTAGTTGCTTCTTTTGGCGCAAAAGCTGCTTTTATGTTGGCTTGTATTGCATTTCTTACAAATGTAAAATCACGTGTTTGTTTTCCGTCTCCATTTATAGTTGGTGCTTTTTCATCTTTTAAGGCTTGCATAAATAGCGGAATTACAGCTGCATAAGCTCCGTTTGGACTTTGTTTTGGTCCAAAAACATTAAAATACCGCAGTCCTATAATTTCAATACCATAGGTTTTAGCAAATACATCTGCATATAATTCATTTACAAATTTGGTTACTGCATAAGGCGAAAGTGGTTTGCCTATATTCTCTTCAACTTTTGGAAGGGCTTTAGAATCTCCATAAGTGGAGGACGAAGCTGCATATACCAAGCGTTTAACGGATTTTGATTCTTTTTGCGCGACTAACATGTTTAAAAAACCACTTACATTAACATCATTTGAAGTTATTGGATCTTGTATAGAACGTGGAACAGAACCCAATGCTGCTTGGTGTAAAACGATATCAATTCCATGCATTGCCTTTTTGCAGGTTTCTAAATCTCTGATGTCACCATCAATAAATTCAAAATTTGGATGATTTTCAAATTCTTTTATGTTATCATAATATCCATTAGAAAGATTATCCAAAACCACAATGCGTGGAGATTTGTTTTGTAATAAATATTCAACTATGTTGGAGCCAATAAATCCTGCTCCGCCAGTTATTAGGAATGAATTATTTTCAATTTGTGTGTTCTCTTTAATAATCTTTTATTTGAATTGTATTATGAAATTGCTATACATATATTTCTTAGTTGGTTAGAAATATATTCTAAATCACTTAACAGGTTGAAAATTTATCAATATAAGTTTGTTTTTATATATTCAATTATTTCAAGAGTTTTGGAGTACGAAGTTGCAAACTTCGCACAGCATGTTTTGTCTATTTTCTTTTTTCTATATTCTATATTCTTTTATCTCAATTCTAGTATCTCAATTCTAATTTCTATTGTGCTAGATAAAATAAGGAATAATTCATTTTTATTTCTTTACGGCTTCGCCATTGCTAGTCACATATATCCAACTAACTCAATCAAAATGAATACAAACTAATTTTAAATTTGCTTCAAAATTAGGATTATAAATAAGAATGAAAAGCGATCTTATTTAATTACATATCTAATTTCAACAAATAAAGCAATACATCATAAAGGTCTAAAATACTTTTCTATTAAAAAACCAAATTAAATTGTATACAATTCATACTTTAAATAAAAAATTAAATTTTTCAACTACAACCTTCCGTCTATTTTAGATTTAGGTAAACATGACTTCACATCAAAAACTACGCTTTTGTTAGCCTTAATCTTATCAAAATCTAAGCTTAAAAATTCATTATGCGAAACTGCAAGAATTACTGCATCGTATTTTTTGCTCAAGCTATTGCAATCTGATATTAGGTTTATGCCAAACAATAGTTTTACTTCTTCTGGATTTGCCCACGGATCGCATACATCTACATTCATATTATAGGCTTTTAGCTCTTCAATTACATCAATGGCTTTGGTATTTCTTGTATCTGGGCAATTTTCTTTGAAGGTAATGCCTAAACATAATGCGTCACCATTTTTAACTTTTGCTTCTTTATTGAGCATCAATTTAATTACTTCATTGGCTACATAGCGTCCCATACCGTCATTCATTCTTCTACCAGATAAAATGATTTCTGGGTTGTATCCTACTTCCAAAGCTTTTTGAGCTAAGTAGTACGGATCAACACCTATGCAATGTCCTCCAACTAATCCTGGTGTATATTTTGTAAAATTCCATTTGGTTGCAGCTGCCTCCAACACATCTTCAGTATCAATATCCAACAATCGGAAAATTTTGGAAAGTTCATTTACAAAAGCAATATTGATATCTCGTTGAGAGTTTTCAATAACTTTAGCTGCTTCAGCAACTTTTATACTTGGTGCCAGGTGCGTTCCTGCTGTTATGATTGAAGCATAGATACCATCTACCACTTTGGCTATTTCTGGTGTGGAACCTGAAGTTACTTTTAAAATTTTAGTTATAGTATGTGTTTTATCGCCTGGATTTATTCGTTCTGGCGAATAACCCACATAAAAATCTTGATTCATTTTTAAACCGGATACTTCTTCTAAAACAGGCACACACACTTCTTCTGTAACTCCAGGATATACAGTAGACTCGTATACTACAATATCATCTTTTTTCAAAAAGAAGCCGATGGATTCACTTGCCTTTATGAGTGATGTTAATACAGGCTGACGATTTTTATCTATTGGAGTTGGGACAGTAATTATGTAGAAATTAGCTTCTGCTATATCAGTTGCTTGAGCCGAAATTCTTAAGCCGAATTCTTTATTTTTTAATGCTTCTTGAAGTATTTCATCCTCCACTTCCAAGGTGTGGTCGTGTCCATTTTGTAATTCATCTACACGCGCTTTGTTAATGTCGAAGCCTAATACTTTATACTTTTCTGCAAAAGCTACCGCTAAGGGAAGACCTACATAACCTAAACCTATTATTGCAATGGTATGTTTTTTCATTTGAATTAAATTTCATTTTTATTTTGAAATCTTAAAAGATTCTATGTTGATTGATTAATTTTTTCAAAAATAAGTTTCTTTATTTTCATAAGCGGAAAACTTTAGCTTCTAGTTGTTATTTGATTGTTTTTTTTTGAAGATATCTGAAATTCGACTTAAGAAAGATTTCTTTTTCCCACTAGTAACATAGGAGTCACCATACTTTCCATAGCCATAGCCATAGCCATAATCATAGCTGTAACCGTATTTGGCTTTTTGATTGAAGAAGTTTAATACAAAACTGATGTTTTTAACTTCTCCTAATTTATATTTTTCATTAATTATAGCTAGCATTCCTTTTTTAGTAAAACTTTGTCTTACAATGTACAGGGTTGTATCTACATGCTTTAAGATATTAAAGGCATCTGAAACTAAACCAATAGGTGGCGTGTCTATAATAATATATTCGTATTTGGTTTTTAAATCTTTTATTAAATCATCCATTTTATCGTTGATTAAGAGTTCTGATGGATTTGGCGGTATGGGACCAGATGTAATGATGTCTAAATTTTCATAGCCTGAAAACTGCGTAATTTCGTCTATATCATTTTGTCCTATTATGTAGTTTACTATTCCTAAATTATTATTGATGCCAAAATCATCAAAGATTCTAGGTTTTCTTAAATCTAAACCAATCAATAAAGTTTTCTTGCCACTTAAAGACAATACCGAAGCGGTGTTTATAGAGGTAAAGGTTTTTCCTTCTCTAGGTATAGAAGAGGTGCACATGATTACTTTGCAGGCTCCATTTTTACTATTGCTAAAGGTGAATTGTAAACTAGTTCGTATAGCTCTAAAGCTTTCTGCTACTCTGCTTCTGGGTTTTTTTAGAACCGCAAGATTACTAATAAGGTCTGATTTGCCGATGAAACCTAAAATAGGAATAGTAGATTTAATCTCAATATCTTGTGGGTTATTTATTTTGTTGTCTAGTAATAAAAGGATAAATACAAATAACAAGGGTATTAAAGTGCCAAAAAGTATAGCCATTAAATAATTAAGCTGGTTGTTTGGTCCTACTTTTGGCGCTCCCGTATCTTTTGCGGAATCTATAATACTCACATCGCTTACACTTGCTGCTTTTATTAATTTAGCTTCGTTTTTCTTAGTCAAGAACAAATCGTAAGTGGCTCTACTTAAATCATACCTTCTTTCAATTTTAAGCAAATCTTGCTGGTCTTGAGGTAAACTCCTCACCTCCTCTTCTAGTTTAATTACTTCCCTTCTTATATTTCTTAAGTCTCTGTTTAAAAGACTTGTAGTTGATTTTATGTTTTCAATAAGGACACTCTTAATTGCTTCAATATCCCTGTCTATTTGTATAATACTCGGATTATCTTCTCTTACTGAAAAAGTGAGTTGATTTCGTTTATTTGAAAGTTCAATGATTCTTGAAACTTGGGTTGCAATACTTGTTTCTTCTATGCCCGAAACGGTAGGTGCGGGTATTTCTGAATAGTCCGTTTTATCATTTAAATACGTATCTAGATTCTTGTAATAATCTATACTTCTTATGATTTCTCTTTCTTCTTGATCAAGTGTTGTTAATCTAGTTCTAAGCATATTGCTTTCAGCATCTAAATCATAAATATTCCTATCGGTTTTAAATTCGTTTAGTTCTTTTTGAACCTCTTGTAATTCGCCGGAACGATCAATCAACATAGAATCAATAAACTGAATGGTTTTTGTAGCAAAAAGATTTTTTTCATTTAGCATAGAATTGCTTAACACATCTATGGTTCCATTTAAATAATCTACCATTCGGCTTTTGTTGTTGCCAACAAGTCTAAGTTTTAAGATAGAAGAATTTTGTTCTAAATTAGTTTCAATTTCCTTATACCTATTTACAGTAGCATAAAGCGAAGAAAAGCTAAAATAATATTCTTTTTGTTCTTTAGGCCAATGTTTCATTTCGTTTTTAAGGATTTTACCTTTAAAGAAAAAAGTTTCAATAGCTTCGTTGAATTTAAACTTCTCCTTAAACTGAAACGGATCAATAGATTGATTTTCTGCATCTTCAGTATTGTAATTGAAGAATTTACCCTTAAATGATTCTTCAACAAGCATACTTAATTCAAAACTATTTTGATCTAATATGGTAACTTTAAATAAATTATTTTGAAGTTGATATGCTGCAGAATCTTGCACTACTGTAAAGGGAATTCTTCCATAAGCATCTTCTAATTGATATTCTCCCATTTCTAGATAATCAATATAATAAGATAGCCTTTTTACAACTTTTTCATTGTGTGATCTAGACTGCAATACTAAAATTGTAGAATTCACTTTATTTGATGTGCCTCCCCAATTAAAAGTAAGACTAGTGTTTGAGGTAAACAAAGGATTGGAATTATCCTTAATTTCCACCATGCTGTAAATTTCATAAACGGGTAGCTTCCGTACGCTGATATAATATGCAATAAAAAGACCTATGCTAATGCTACCAAGAATCAACCACCAAAAACTCAACACTTTATACAGGAAGCCTTTGATGTCAAAATTACCTGTTACTTCACTAATTTCAAATTCTTCGTCAGACATATATTATCAATTTATACGTATAAAAAGAATAGTAAATGTAGCTAATACCCCCATAATGGAAGTTATTGTTGCAAAGGCATTTTCTCCTAAGCCTAAGGTTTTTATAGGTAGAGGATTAGCTATTAAAACATCATTTGGTTGTATGTAATAATAAGGGGAGTTTAACGCATCGATGCTTGTCATATCTATGTGATGTACTCTTTTTCCGTCAGGATATTGCCTTAAAATAATAATGTTTTGCATGTCTCCTGTTATATTTATACCACCTGCATTTGCAATAGCTTCGGTAAGCGAAACCTCTGGTTTGTAGAAGACTTGACCTCCTTGGTTATTAAATTCTCCCAAGGTAGTATACCTTATTCCTGGTAATCTAACCGTTATAAAAATATTCGCTTCTTTTTTAAATGCTTTTTCTAATAATTCTTTTTCAACTAATTCTTCAATTTCTACCAAGGTTAGCCCGATCACTTTCAATTTACCTAAGTTGGGTATTTTTATTTCACCAAGTCGATCTACTTTATAACCATCAAAGTATGCGGCTTCTTCCGTAGTTGCTGATAAGCCAGCATCACCTATTGGATTATATAAGCCTGCTAATTCTTGATCAAGTGCCTTTACCCTAATACTTAAAATATCATTCATTTGAACACGATACGGTTCTTGCAACTTTTGTAAAGTAATTAATGAGTCTGTAAGTACGCGATCTCCTTGCTGTAAGTAAGTAATGCGCTTACGACCAATACAAGATGAAGTAAGTAATAAACTTAACAATGCTACAACTAAAAAATATCTACTCATTTAACAAATTCTTAACCGCACAAATATACGTGTTCACTTCCCAAAGCAAAAACAAAAAGGTCATAAAATAAAGTCTTAAAAAAAGAGAATTGTAAGTCTTGTGTGCAACAAAAAAAGTGGTATTGAAACGAGGTGAAATTCGACTAAGCAAAGACATTGAAAAAACTGATAAGCTTGAACACCAAATTGGGTACTGATTTTAAATAAGACTTAAAATCACCTTAAGCTTTCGCAAATAAAAACTTACTTTTGCATCTTAAAAAATTAAAGGATGAAAGAAGGATTATACGCAAAAATGATAACTGCTAAAGGACAGATTACCATTGAACTCACTTTTGAAAAAACACCAGGAACAGTTGGAAATTTTGTAGGTTTAGCTGAAGGAAAGATAGAAAACGAAGCAAAACCTCTTGGCGAAGCTTACTATGATGGGTTAAAATTTCATAGGGTAATTCCAGATTTTATGGTTCAAGGAGGTGACCCAAAGGGAAATGGCACAGGAAATCCTGGCTATCAATTTGATGATGAATTTCACCCAGATTTAAAACATGATCGAGCTGGTGTATTATCTATGGCCAATTCTGGTCCTGGCACCAACGGAAGTCAGTTTTTTATAACCCATAAAGAAACCCCTTGGTTAGATGGAAAACACAGTGTTTTTGGGTTTGTAACGGAAGGAATTGATGTAGTAAATAAGATTGAACAAGGAAATAAAATTGAAAGTCTGGAAATCTTGCGAGTTGGTGAAGCAGCAGAAAAATTTGATGCTCCACAAGCTTTTGAAACATTTAAAAAAGAGAAAGAGAATCGTGAAGCAAACAAAAAAGCAGCTTTACAAGATAAATTAGATGAAGTAAGTAAAGGTTTTAAAGAAACTGAATCTGGTTTGCGATATCAGATTATTCAGGAAGGAGAAGGCATACAAGCCAAAAAAGGAAACATTGTAAAAGTTCATTACAGTGGAGCTTTAATGAATGGCAAAACTTTTGATTCTTCTTACAGCAGAAAACAACCTATTGAGTTTCCACTAGGAGTAGGACAAGTAATTGCAGGTTGGGATGAAGGTATACAGCTTCTCAATGTAGGAACTAAAGCACGTTTTGTTATTCCACCTCAATTGGGTTATGGTAATCAAGCGGTTGGTGGTGTTATTCCTGCCAATTCTGTACTTATTTTTGATGTTGAATTGGTTGCTTTAAAATAAAGATACAACTTCAAGATTAACATATATTAAAACACCCTGATTTGTTCAAACAAATCAGGGTGTTTTTTAGTTTATCATTTTCTAAAATGAAATCTTAACTGAGATCAATTTAACTTTTATCTTCTGGCATGTGCATACCAATTACTCTATTATCAGTTAAGTATTTTTTAGCTACCTTTTGAATATCACTTACATCAAGAGCATCTACTCGATCTAAATATTCCAAAGTTTTATCAGCTGATTTTTGATCTGTATACGCATCTGTAAGTTGTCCCATCCAGAATCTATTTTCCTTAGATTTTTCTTTAAAGTCTACTTTTTGCGCTTCTTTAAATTTATCTAAATCTTCTGCTGTTGGTCCATTTGCGATAATTTTATCTAATTCTCTTAGTGCAGATTCTGTAAGCTGCTCTGCATTTTCTGGTCCACAAGGAAACTGAATTGAAAAATTATAAGAACCGTACGGCATCTTGCTCATAGAACCTCTTGCTGATGCTCCATATACGCCACTTTCATTTTCTCTTAATTCTTCAATCAATTTAATGGTTAGAATTTCACCTAGCGCTTTCATAGCAAGATGCTCTTCAGCATCATACTCAAGATCACCATACATCATTATATTTACTGTACTTTTTGGGTCTGTTCCTTTTTTAACCACTTTTTTAATGTCACCATTTTTCATTCGGTAACCTAAATCTAGCATTTTGTCTGCTTCTTCTTTAGCTGGTAACGAGGCTAAGTAGGTTTTTGCTAAGTCTTCAACTTCATTTAAATCTAAATTTCCAACTAAGAAAAAGTGAAAATCTCCAGCGTTAGCAAATTGTTGCTCATAAAACTCATATGCTTTTTTATAGCTAGCATTTTCAAGGTCTTCAGCGGAAGGCAGAATTCCATTAAATCTTGGATTGTCTTCCATTAAAAAACCATAAAATTCTTTTTGATAATAAATTTGAGGCATCGCAGCCATATTAGCTAAGAAAGAATTTTGCTTTGCTTTATATATTTCAAAAGCTTCTTCATCATAATTTAAATCAGTGAAGTGCGCAAAAACCATTTGCATTAAAAGCTCAAAATCTTTAGGTCTTGTACTTCCAGTCATGCTTTCTGTTGTAGAACCAATACCCATGCGCAAATTAGCTTGCTTACCAGACATGAATTTATTTAATTCATTTTGATCCATTCCTGCTACTCCAGCTTCGTTTAAACCTCCCATAGCCCATTGCACTTCTGCATATTCTTCATTGCTCAACAAGTTTGTGCCTCCATAACTAATTGCCTCAAACATGATTTCATCATTTTTAAATTCTGTTGGCTTTACGGTAAGTTTTGCACCATTGCTTAATGTGTAAGTGGTGGTTCCCAATTCCTCATTTGTTTCTTTGTTGGTAATTCCGCCTTTTGGTAAAGGATTTCTAACCATGCTTTCTGCAAGTTCAGTATCTTGATATGGCTCAAGTGTGCTTTCATCTATATCTAAAACAGCTAAAACTTCTGCTTCTGTAGGAGGAATTAATCCTTCTTTTTCAGGACCTTTTAAGGTTACCACAACGTTTTGTTCTTTTATTAAATCTTTTGCAATTTGGTTCACCTCTTCTAATTTTACATTTGGCATAAAGTGATTATACATATTGTATAGAAACTCTTCCGATAAAATTGGTGATTCTTCTAAGAAGTTATTTTGGTAGGTAGATACATATTGAGCAGATTTCTTTTTATCTCTTTCATTGTAATTAGACTCTATTCTAGAAAGCAATTGCTCTTTAGCACGCTCTAATTCAGAAGCATTAAATCCAAATTTTCTGGCTCTTGCATTTTCTTCCATAACTACCTGTAAAGCTTCAAGTTGCTTGTCTTCTGCTGTCATAGCAAAAGATTGAAAAGCTTCGTAATCTTTTGCATAAGTTCCTCCGTGGTAAGAATATGCATAGGTGTATGGCGGATCACTTTCGTTAGCTTTCTCTCTCAATCTGTTGTTTAGCATAGAAGAGAACAAACTTTTTAGCAAGTTTTCTCGCAGGTCTCCAATAGTTTCTGAAGGTGTATCTCTCTCAGCCTCTTTATACATTACTTTAAAATCTGTATTTGTAGCTTCTGGGTCAGTAACAACAGAAACTAAAGTCTCTTCGTGGCTTGGAAGATCAAAAGATTCTCTTGGTTTTTCATTTTTAGGGTTTTTATACTTGGCGAAATGGTTTTTAACTTTTTTCTCCATTTCATCCACATCTATATCTCCAACTACAATAACACTCATTAAGTTTGGTCTGTACCAATCTTCGTAAAATGAAGTCAACTTATCGTAACTAAAATTTTCTAGTATTTCTTTTTTACCAATAGGAAGTCTTTCTGCATATCTTGAATTGTACATTTCTTTTGGTAAATATTCTGCCAACATACGCTTACCAGCACCTAGACCAATTCTGTATTCCTCTAGCACTACTCCGCGTTCTTTGTCAATTTCCTCTGGAGTTAACACCACATTGAATGCCCAATCTTCAAGAATTTGAAATCCTTTTTCCACTTTTTCTGGTTCATCTACTGGAATTGGAAGGAAATAAACGGTTTCATCAAAACTTGTATACGCATTTAAATGCTGTCCAAATTGAACTCCAATACTCTGCAAATAATCTACTAATGTGTTTTTTGGGAAACGCTTAGTTCCATTGAAAGCCATGTGTTCCATGAAATGTGCAAGTCCTTGTTGTTCATCAGTCTCTAAAATAGACCCGGCTTTAACAACCAAACGTAAATCTACTTTATCCTCTGGTTTCTCATTGTTTCTGATGTAGTACGTAAGCCCATTTTTTAAGGTTCCAATACGTACATCTTCGTCTGCTGGTATTGCTTTAGATAAATCATCAAAGTCTTGACTCCACATCAGTGAAGGCAACAATAACAAAGCCAACAGTTGGATTTTAAATTTTCTCATTTTTTTGAATTTAATTAAACATGAATTGAACGATAAATTTATGTATTTGTTATAAATGTTAAGCATAATTAAGGTTTTATTTCGAAATTCATAATAAATCATGTTGTATTTCATTTTGCCGATTGTTTCTTGTTGAAATTGAGAGGATTAATATTTAAGTTGAAATTGCTTTTGGGTTAAAAAACACATTTCAATTAACAAAAATCATAAAAAAGTATTTTTAATTGGAATCATTTGTCATGAATTAAGGCTTCTTAGAAAGAAATTTCTTGAATTTAGGTATTCAAAACCTTGTTTAAAATTGAATGTAAAGTTTTTGTCTAATTCTTGAGAAAAAAAGGAATTATTCTAGAAAGAATAAAGTCACCCACATAAAAAATATACAAACCAATTGTAATTTTAAACATATTAAAAAGTTTCTCTTTCATTGATAAGCAATTCACTTTTAAAACCCTACCCCAACCAAGCCTTAAATTCTTTTACGCGTTCTCTACTTACAATCAACAATTCATCTATGGCTGTATGTAATTCTACTTTCAATCTGGAATTAGAGTAACTAATAATCTGTTTGATAGCAGTATGCTTCACAATGAATTTCCTGCTAATTCTAAAAAAATTAGAGGGGTTCAAGGCACTTTCCAACTGATCTAAGGAGTAGTCTAATAAGTAGGAACGACCTTCTCTAGTAAGTACATAGGTGGCTTTATTGCTACTGTAAAAAAGGGAAATTTCATCTGTAGTAATACTTTTAATATTCCTACCAACTACTACAGAAAATCGCTCCTTATAATCTACTTGATTTACATGGCTATGAAGAAATTTTTGCAATTGATTCAAATCTACAGCTTGGTTGTTTTTTTGTTCTTTAAACTTTTGAATTGCAAAACTAAGTTCTTCTTTATCAATTGGTTTTAACAAATAATCGATGCTATTCAACTTAAAAGCTCGCAGCGCATATTCATCATAAGCAGTAGTGAAAATAACAGGACAAGGAATATCTACTTCTTCAAAAATTTCGAAAGACAATCCATCGCTTAATTGAATGTCTAAAAAAATTAAATCTGGTGCTGGATTTTGCTGAAACCAATGGATAGCAGATTGAACATCATGAAGCTGAGAAAGACAGCTTAAGTGATTGTCATTTATCAATCTAGCTAACCTTCTAGCTGCTGGTTTTTCATCTTCAACAATGACACAGGTGAGTTGTTCCATAGTCTGTAAATTTTTAATAAAGATAAAAAATAAACTTTTTGACTGGTAGGTCTTGGATAAAAAAGATTTTGTCTTGTGCAGGGTTAAAAAAAAGATGAAATGAGAGATGAGAAATGTGAAATGAGATTAGGATGAAATCGCTTTGCTATATGATTAGAGAACATAAACTTCTTTATGTTGCCAGAGTTTAAACTATCAAAAAACATGCTCTTATTTATGTTTAAATTGGCTGAAATTGGTTGAAATATTTTAGGAATGAACTTTGATTAAAGTATTTGGTTTGATTACATATCTTATTTAGTTGTGTAGTACAAGCCAAGTTATTATATTTCAACTTTTATTAGGAACCTTAACATTGAAAAAAATGTCTGAAGAAGCAAACAAAGATTTACATCAAGAAAAAGCAAATCAACAAGAAGAGCAATCCTCAAAATCTGCTGAAAACAAGAAAAAAGTAGAAGACCAAGTGGATGATAAAAATCCCGCTGAAGATACCTCAAAGCCAGCTGAAAAAGAAGCTGATGTTGAAAAGCAAAAAACCGAAACAGCTGAAAATAAATCAGAAGAAACCCTTATTAAAGGAGTTGAAAGGCTTGATGTCAAACCAAAAGAAGTAGATGAAAAGGTAAAAGCTGAATCTGATGATGCTGAAAATCAAAAAACAGAAACCATTCAGATTAAAGAAAAAGATAAAGAAGAAGTAGCGGATAAAATGGATGAAGGCTCTTCTAAAAATGAAGAAATAGAAGAATCTAAAGCCAAAAAATCTGATGAAAAAGACACTATAAATGATGAGGATTCTTCTGATAATGAAGAAGAAGAAGATTCTGAAAGCAAAAAGGTTGAAGGTAAAGAGAAGAAAGCAGAGGATGAACTAGATGATGCCAATGCAGAAGATGGAGAAGATGAAGATGTTTCGCAACGCCATAGTATAGAAATGAAGGATTACGATGCCATGTCTTTAGACGAGATTGTAATTGAACTAGAAAATCTTCTAAAAAAAGAAAAGATTCAAGCTATAAGAGAGCATGTAACCAATATTAAAATTGCTTTCGATAAGAAATTTAATGAAATTGTTGAAGAGAAAAAAGAAGCTTTTATAGAGGAAGGTGGAAATATTATCGATTTTCAATACGCTTCTCCAGTCAAAAAGAATTTCAATTCCATTTATTTTGATTATCGTGAAAAGCGAGACCATTATTATTCGCAACTAAAAAAGAACTTAAACCAAAATTTAAACGAGCGACTTTCCATTATAGAAGAACTTAAAAATATGATTGGGTCTGGTGAAAGCATGAATTCTACTTTCAAGCAGTTTAAAGATTTGCAAGAACGTTGGAAAAATGCCGGTTCTGTGCCGAAGACAGACTATAAAGAAGTTTGGCAAAATTATCATTTTCATGTTGAGCGTTTTTATGACTTTTTACATTTGGATCGTGAGTTTAGGGATTTAGATTTCAAACACAATTTAGACCAAAAATTGAAGTTGATTTCTCGTGCTGAAGAGCTTACCAAAGAAGATGATATGAACCGTGCATTTAGAGAATTGCAGCTGCTTCATAAAATGTGGAAAGAAGAATTAGGTCCTGTTGCAAGAGAATACCGAGAAGAAATCTGGGAGAAATTCAGTGCCGCAACACAAACTATTCACGACAAAAGACAAGCTTATTTTGATGAATTAGATAAAGAACGGGAGAAAAACTTAGCGGTTAAATACGAAGTAATTGAAGAAATAAAGAAAATTGCAGACCAAGA
>Ga0307951_1000851_pt1 | contig 17992 bp, 16 predicted proteins | sample OrgLakmetagen374_FD_201842 | JGI IMG/M metagenome (GOLD analysis project Ga0307951, IMG submission 201842) | Saline water microbial communities from Organic Lake, Antarctica - #374 | ecosystem: Environmental > Aquatic > Non-marine Saline and Alkaline > Saline | place: Antarctica: Organic Lake... | reverse complement strand
TATACGGTGTATATATACGGTTCTGGCCAACCCTAGTTGTTTTGTATGCTGTATGCAGCCTTTGGCCTGCGCTCTTGGTGCAAGCGCCTCGGTGCACCAAAAGGCTTGAGGCGGTGGATGTGCTTAATAAACAAAGGAAAGCTACAACTTGATTGCTTTGCCCGATCACTGCATCAAATGGGGCTTTAATTTAAAACGTGAAAGGATAATTACAGCATTCTTAATTCCAAATACACACACACATATTAATCAAGAGGACGATTGAACAAGAGTCCACAAGGACTTTTGCACTCAACAGAAGGGCTTACACACTCAATAGAATCTGGCATCTGATATCTGGTAGGGTCGCAAGGGCTCGTGCACTCAACAGAATGCGAGTCAAGGGTGCATGCACTCAACAGAATGCGACTCAAGGGTGCATGCACTCAACAGATTGCGACTCAAGGGTGCATGCACTCAACAGAATGCGAGTCAAGGGTGCATGCACTCAACAGAATGCGAGTCAAGGGTGCATGCACTCAACAGAATGCGACTCAAGGGTGCATGCACTCAACAGAATGCGAGTCAAGGGTGCATGTACTCAACAGAATGCGACTCAAGGGTGCATGCACTCAACAGAATGCGACTCAAGGGTGCATGTACTCAACAGAATGCGGCATCCCGTAGGTGCTTCCCCAGATGCATGAAAACAGCTAGCTTGAAGACACACACAAAGCACCAAAAAATCATTAAACTGTTGCATATGACGCCTATATGGTGTGAAGGATTAGATGCCTACATAAGGCAAGAAAGACAGAGAGAGCGAGAGAATGATAGCCTACTTCCTGCAAAAAGGAAAAGACCATTCTTACCTGATGCAGGGAATAGACACATTTTGGCCGCCGGTAGCATTTAAGTCAGCGCCCATACTGATGCACCCTGAGCGCATTGTTCAAATTTGTACATAATTAGGAGGCATACGTGCTGTGCCTGTCAGTGCGTTTACACAAGCAAGCTGAACTAAACTCAAATCAGCAAGGCCGGGGTTCCCCTATTTGTTAAGCTCCTAGGAAGAGCACTAGAGTTATGAAACAACAATCCAATAACAGAAAACAAGCATTGTCTCCTCATCTATGTTGGAAGTATATAAATATGCATTACCTGCATAGTAAGGTATGCAGTAATCTGACAGCATAGCATAGGGATTTGAGGGGAGCATACCACATGCTCGTTCTGTTAGTCAACGTCGCTAAACTGAACCCCTCATTGTGTGCATAAGAGGCCTACCTGGCTGATTGTCGTACAGCACCATCGCCACTCCACCAGCCTCCTGTGTGGGAAAAGAGGAAAAGTTAAGACATGTGCAGACGTCAGACTATAATTTGGGAGAGTCTGGCAGGAAAAGAAATCTCTCTGCAAACACGCGCCTGCACAGCGAGTGCCTTTTGCTTGAAGGTGCAAGTCCCTCGGAGCACCAGCACAATTGCACCTGCACGCCACGTTCGAATGGCTCATTTAAGATGCAAATTCCTCAAAGCATAAGCATTCTACTGGCTAGCAAATAAATATACGCTCTCGCGCACATTGCATGCATAACCCTAAAGCCTACAGGCTTACCTACTTGACGTAGCTAAGTAATTTTACCTTCATATTTCGGAGAGAGTAGAGGTCCGCACGCATCCACCGGCTCAGCTGCTGAAATTAAAGCATCTGTTTGTTTGGGCAAGGGTCCCATGCTCGACGTGCCAAAATAACTTTGAAGGCTGGTTGGGAATTCTAGCTGTACAAGGCTGCCAAAAGTACATTGATCTCGCTCCGCTCTGACCAGAAAAGGAGAAAGGAAGGAAAGCAGCAGGGTGACACGAGTAAATGCGTGCGCACGCATGTTGTTCAACGGTTGAATTCAGTTACGTTTCTAGCAAGCTTTCTTGCCAAGCAACACTAGACGTATCAGCCACGGTGCTAAGCTGTCTAAGCTAAGCTAGGAGGCTAGTTAATGCCATTCCCTCAGCAAAACTTGTGTAATTTTTAAAAGCTGCTGCAAATTGAGAGTAACTAATTAATTAAATAATTATAATTAACGTGGGGTCCATAAGGCTGCAGAAAGCAAAACTTTTGGACGGCACGTGTCAAATCGACTAAAATTTATGTACTCGGAATCCTGGCGTCGATAGCTATCGATTGGTATGTACATGAGTCGAATCGGAGGAGGGGGGGAGGGGGGTGTCAGACTTTTTCGGACCCCCCCTCCAAAACTTTACTGGCCACTCCTACGAAATAAAAAATATAGCATCGGAATCCTCAGCTCAAGCCCAGTCGATTGGCACCCTTTTCGATCAAATTGGGTTAAGGGGGGGACAGGTCCAGAAGTCAGAGGCACAAGCGCTCGGGTGCAGGCCGCGGGGTGAGTCAAGCCAATGAAACAGAAATTAACCCCAAACTTACAGGATTGTGCCAGCATGAGATAGTTTGTGGAGTTCTGAAGGAAATGGAAGCAATGTGGGACTGTGCAAGCCAGTTATGGGTGCCTGGTAGGTCACGTGTGCATGGGCGTCCGAATCTTAATTTTTGCCTCATAACTCTGCAACACCTCAGGTCTTGACGAGTATGCAGATGGATGCCAATTTGAAAAAGGAGCAGTAGATTGGTACCCTTTTTGTCCTGGTGGGGGCACCGGAAGGGGGGCAGGGGGGGCCACCCACGTGCCTTCCAAAAACATATAAGCCTCCTGTGGGGTCTGGTAAGAAAAGGTCCTAGCTCGGGTCTGTCAAGCAGATCGACTTTTTAAAATGCCTTAAAAATTTGAAAGCATCTGATTTAAGACACCTTTTATCTGGTTTAATATCATTGATTTCTGATGACATGGACGTCAATCCGTTTCCAAATTAATTCAAACCAAGCTAGTTTACGTGTTCGTATACCCTCTAATCGAACATTAAGCTAGCGTAGGAGAGGCGCCGACTTGAAGATGTCAGATCAAATCATCTTAGTTGCAAGGATCGGCACAATATCCAGAGTGAGTTACCAGTATTTGCATCGTGACCCTATAATGATTTGAAGAATTTAATAATGCTTTTATTTATTTACCAGCTCTCCAAGTATGCCTGCACATTCTCAGCCCTTACGTGTGTGTTTCTATCTCTTCCATCTTGTCTTTAGACGGCGGTTGCTACCAAACACCAGCACGAAAGCCTCTTCCCGCCCTGCCTGGTGCTATCTTATTTCTACCTAATACTGTGTGCTCTTCCGTCAAGGCTAATCACCCACAACTCTGTTTTTGAGCAGCTTGTTAAATGGCAAACAACTGAACCGAAATCAGTTCAAACACCTGTTTCCTTACAGATTATACAGACAAACCCGCCAATGCGGACCACAGTTCTGAATCAGATCTGGACCATAACAATATAAATCTGACATGCAAACTGAATCAGCACTCCATTAGATTTTCTCTACACTCATCAAAACAAGGTATGCACTGCAACACAAGCAACAACATTCATGGTTTGGGTTTGCGTGCCACAGCACACAGGAACCCCTGACCCAGCCATGTCAATTTCTTGTTTTATTGCTTGCGGTTGTCTGGTGCGGGCACCTATGTAGCCCCCTATCTTTATCATGCTGGCTGTGTCGCTCCTACAGCAGAGTCATTTCTTTCTCTTTATTTAGCTGCCACACTGCTGCTACTTCATCTCAGAGCTGGCACCGTTTACTCAGACATCCTCGGTCTCATTACGTGTACACGTTAATATGACTAGCAGTCAAATAAGAAGAATAACTTGAACATTTTCACGGCACGGTCTCTTGAGGTTTTCTTTAATGGAACTCTTAAAATGTTCATACCTGTTGATTGATTTCCAAAAACTCTCAAATTTAGAAGATATAGGTTGAGCCGAGACTGGCATATCCAGCTCGTTGAATAAGACAGAAGTAATTCTCAAGCATCTGTGAATTAACTGTCTGCTTGTCACACGATTTGTTGCTACCACTGATTGGGCATGGCAATATTCAGAAAGGAATAGGGAAGGGGTGGCTTTTTGTATGGCTCCCTTTTTGATCGAGATATATTCTGCGTGCTCTTCTGAGAGGTGTCAGATCAAATCACTGTCACTGCAAAGTATAAGACTCAGCACAACAATCGATTTTGGTAGTAGCACTAGCAGAGATAGGCACACGAGCACAAGTACGAGCAGAGAGCGCACAGGCGTGGGTGTACAGTAGAAGCATTAGGGACCACAGCAATGCAAATAACTCACTCCTCTGCTGGATGATTTTTCCACCTTGGAGGCCTTTCTTGGTCTGAAGGCGCCCCAAAATTTCAATAAGACTGGCACATCCAGCTTATTGAACAAGGCATACAGGAACTATCAACTGCCAACCAAATAACTGCTCTGGCACACGATTTGTCGCTGCCAACGATTGGGCGTGACATAGGGAAGAAGAGTACTTCTGTACAGGTCTTCATAATACCTAATGCTCACGCTGTTTGTTGCCGAGACTTTTGATAAGGAGCTGTCTGGGAGGGTTGATGTTTACATTGGCCTTGGCAGTTGTCCAAGAGTTTTGGGGAGCCTGCATAAGTCAGCCAGGCAGTCTTGATATGCTCCCTGGCAGCTTTGTCCGAGATGACTAGGATACGCAGTTTCTGTCTACATCTGTGGGTCAGAGGATGTCATCATCACTTATATAATAAATGTCCACTTTCTTTCCCTTTTTTATATTTCACCTGTTTTGGCATGTTTCCAGCCTCGTAGTTGGGAGTTTGCTACCTCCCCTTGACCTATGTAACACGCCAAAAAACAAGAAAGAGGAAAACACTGCGCAGGCAGTGACAATCACTCCCCACATTGAATAAGGAAAAGCAGCCACTTTGGTACAGGGTACCGTAATACTCCTGCACCAAAGAACAAGGATAAGATCAATGGGGATCTGGAGGGTTGCAGGCTTGACCTGAAATTGTCTCCTGATGAGAGATGATTTATCAACTCTCCTCGTGCTGGAAAAGGCACGTCTGTTATGAACAAGTTTGGCAGCATAATTGACAGAATGAACATGATGCTTGGAAGCAGGTTTCCTAACTCTTCGAGAATCAAGACCCAGCTCCATTTAGGCTCCAGCGTGCGATCGTTGTAGATGGTGCCACCCACTCCCAAAAGGATGGTGTGGAGGGTAACAGAGGCTCCTTGGAGGATGGAGCAGAGTCCTTTGTGTTGTTCTTGCACGGCGCTCAGCTGGTTCTGCAATCTAGTGTCCTTACAGTACTTGCTGAGGTAAATGTCACGTTGTTTTCGTGGAGATGGGAGTAACCAATACAGCATCCGGACGGCTGAAGGTAAATCTAATGTTGTCTGAGAAGTGGATAGAAAGAGCCACATTGATATTATCCTAGTTTCAGCTGTTTCAGAAATCTGGAGATTTTGCATGGTCATCCGTTCGTTGCTGCTTATATCCATGGAGATAACGCGTGATCCTAGGGAGCCTGTTTTGCTGGTGGCTGTCATGATCATACTGCATGCTAAGTTGTGTCTCTCAGTTATTATTTTTCTTAATTGTTCGTGTTGGCATCCAGAAAGGATATGCAGGGCACTGTCTAGTTGAGGGCAGAGGGGGCAAGTTAGATTTATTAAGTGCTTTAACCATACCGCATGCTTTTGGTTGTACAGGGTCCCTGTTCCGTACTTCAAATGATGCACTTGGTTTTAACAGGGACATAGGATGCTGTAAGGTAAGTGCTGCTAGCGGCTCCATTGGCAGCACAATTTTTAAAAGTTTTGGATAGTGTTCATGGTAGTTTGCTACGGTTTTGGCAGTTCCTAGTTTGTGGAGGGGGTGCATGTGTGCTTGCAAGGCGTCATGGTAATTGGATAGGTATCAAAGCCTTGAGGTAGGTGACTGGGCTGTGTTTGTGTAATTTTGTGAAATTCGATTTATTTCATATCCTCCTGCAAGCCAGTAGATGTTGTAGAAGGAAGTTTTCCCTCAGGGCCAGCTGTTTTGATGGAGGTATCTGCAACGTCAGAGAAGGTTGCGATTAGCGTTTTAGAAAGAGCGTCAGCATATTCATTGCCTACAATACCTGGGATTTGACTTTATAAAAATGAATGGATGATGGTGACTGGTAAATTTCTTTGGCAATGGATTGGAGGACATCTCCCTGGATGTGGTGGCGGTGGAGGTTTGGGTGTGAGAGCTGCTTTTTAAACTGGTGCATTGAGGTTAGGCTATCTGTGGCTGCTATATGGGAGTAGCCGTGAATGAATGCGGCTGCTATAGATGCTAGCTCTGCACGTGACATGATATTGGTTATACCTACGCCTCTCGGGTTCACATAATGGTATTGTTTAGGCGAGGGTGGAATACACCTGATCCGCTGTCTTGCCCTACTTCATGTTTTAAAGACTGCCATCTCCATTCCCGCCAATTTTGTACTTTACGGGTCAGGTTTGGGCTGGAGCTGCGTTGGGTCGCTTTGTCAGAGCACTGGGGTCGATCCAGGGTACTTGTATTATCTTGGGGGCCTTATGGTCGCTGGGTAGTTTTCTTCCTTTATTGCCTGGCCTGGAGTCTTTTCAGTGCTAAGGGCAGGGGATAGGGGTCGTTTTGACTGCTATTAATTTCCCACTTTGCCCAGGAATTTCTTTGGCAAGCTCTTTTAGCCAGTTCTTGTTGCAAGCATTGAGGTGGTTTTTGCCTTGAGCATCCCATATGGCTATGATCCGCATATCCCAAGTGTGTTTGGGAAGGGGCGTCTGTACATTGTTCCAGAAGGGCAGTTCTGCACATTGGAGTTGGTCTGATGGTGTGAAGCCCAATAATTTCCATATGTGCGGGAATCTGCGGTAGATCGATGTGCAGGGATTGGTGGTCATGTGGTCATCCTTTTCATTCCAGGAGGAAAGAAACATGAAGCTTCCTTAAGGTAGCTGCTGCCTCTATGCTAAGAGCAGCAGAGTATATTGCACGCCTTGCTGCTAGATACATGGTGTTTTAATGGTAAATGGGATGGCAGATACATAAACCAGTAAAATTGGAGGAGAAGGCATTGCTGTTTGCCCGAAGGCCTTATCTCTTGGGTGTTCACTCCAGTATTGAGGGAGTGTGGGGTCATGATCAAGGGGGGATGCCATTTTTACTATAAGCACTAGGGCCCATTTATGTAGGGTGGTGATAATGCGGGGGGGAAGCATCCATGAAAATGAGTTTCTATTCTTTTGGCTTGAATGTCTGGAGGTAGCAATATCTATGCGTGTGATGAGTTGATGAGGCCCACGAGCTCCGATGCAAGATTCATTAAGGGCGGGTGAATGTTGTCATGTAAGCCGCTGCATTTTGCCTTATCAAAGGCCTTTTGTAGAATATCGAGACGCTAAGGGGTGAGCATGCCTTTGCATTTTCAATTTTCATTCGCAAGCAACTGTGGCGGTGTACACTGCTGGGAATATGGGGTCGCCTGAGAAGGATGAGGTATTGTTTCCTGAGATCAATGTCAGTGATTGAGTACTCACAGCGTCCAGCGGCTACAATATCTGCTTAAATATTTGTGGGCTAAGTGTCAAAATAAAATTGTTTTGAAGTTCAATGTCATAGGGCCGGTAGGAGTTGCTTTCTTGGTTGACAGATAACCCTTGTTTATAAATCTGTAAGGTGTGTGTGCGTCCGTTGCAGGTTGAGATAGAATTGGCGCCGTGATATGACCTTTGTACATTTGGAGGGTGCCTAAAAGTTCTTAATATTTTGTAGAGGTCTAAAGGTCCGTTCCTTCTTTTTGTTTTCATATAGGTTACAGTCACACGCTTTGACTGATGGCTTACTTTGTAAATTCTGTAAGCATAGGCTGGGCTCATTGGCAATGCAGCAACTAGCTCTTAGTAGTAGGCACTGCCAGTGGTAGGCACAATTGCGGACATTGCAGATGTACATGTCTTTTGTCTTTAGTAAAAGGAAGGAGAAGTTCTGGTTATTCAAGTTTAAATCTTGATTCTTACATGAACTAATTGCTTTTACTGACAGGCTAGCTGTCACGACGAATCATGGTACCAGCTTAAGCATGGATTGCAAGTATGAGCCATAAAGGTGTGTTTAACGTCTCCTCCCTCTCCACGCGAGAAGGAAGCGTCGGCTCAAGCAACGCCCAAGAGGAGATGGCTCAGACAAGTCTGAGAAAAGAGCGAGTTTGTTACAAGAGGACCATCTAAACTGGCCAAACAACCAAATACCCATAAAACCGTTGCTCACATTATAAATCCAGGGGAAAACACACGATTCGTCCATGCCATTGATTTAGCATGACATAGCAGTCGAGCGTATTGACTAAAGGCCTTTTTCTTGTAAACCTTGTAAACCTTAAATCTTGATAGAAGCATATATCACAGGCTGCGCATTCAATTCAGTGTGAGCAGCAACTTGTGTGGTTTTGGGCACTAATCTTACTGATTTGGAGAGGGATAGGGCCATCTTGTTAGAATCATAGGATCGTATTGTGTGTGATATTGCTTCTGCCCTTCTGGGAGGCCAGCACCTTTATTACTTCTTTTCTTGCACTGCAGGTCTAAAATCTCCAATATCTATATAATGGGATTCCATATCATCATGATAAAGCTGAAGGTCCCCCCATGAAGTCTAATCTAACTATGATAAAGCAATTAATGTTCTCAGTGGGTGTCATAGGAAAGGCCAATTGAAGTCCAAAGTCCGTGCTCGATAGTATGGGTGGTGCGCAAGGGGGTTAGACTTTGGCTTGGTAGACATTGGTTTATACCAAGGAGCTCGCATGTTTGTTTGCTTTTGAGTGTTTGCTGTGTGGTCTGTCTTCTCAAAGGTTGGGTTATTGTGGATGTGGAGGGTTGAGTTTATGTTTCTTCATCTATTATTGTCGGGGCTGTATTGTTGACTTGCTGGATGGAGGAAGTAGTTGTTTGTGAGAAGCGTCTGTGATGCGGGGTGATTGTGGCAAGCAGTTTGCGAGCGTGCCATGGATTTGTTGGGTTGGCTATGAGTTGGTTCTTTCGTTGGGGGGAAAAGGCCTAGCTTGTCATTTCAACTACTTGTGAAGTATTGTGCCCAGTATTGCTGAATGAAATGCACATTCTTCTTGCGTGTATCCGAAGCCTTGAGCTTCTGAGCTCATGGATTTATTTGTGGGTGGTCGAGAGCAGCCAGCCAGTCAGCAGCCAAACACCCTGGCTTCTAAGGTCACCCCTCATTGTAACCAGTATACAGCCTAGCATTTCTTCAGGACCTGTCCTTCGGGACATATGTTTAAGTTGGAACGATGCAGCCTAGCAGTCACACGTTTTGACTGATGGCTTTATCTGTGAATCCTGTAACCAGTATACCTTAGGCCTTGGAAGCAAGGGTTCAATCCAGATTGAATCTGACTGCTGAGGGGCGCAACACAAGTAAGGCTCACATGTCACGGCGTATCATGGTACCAGCTTGAGCATGGATTGCAAGTGTGGGCTGCACACACATTTGAATCCTTAGCCTCACGTCCTGAACCACGCTATATTCCTCTTGAAAATGCAAGGGGCAAATCTCAAAATGACCTGTACATTTAATCTGCCTTGTTCACATTCCCACTTGTTCACATTCCCACTTGTTCACATTCCCACCTTTGCATGGTAGGTGGCATTAATATCTCCAAAATGGAGGGTAAAAGCAGGGTTGCTCAGATTGAATCACAGAAGAAATAAAAGCTCTGTGCGTTTGCAAACATTGCGCACTCTGAAAATGGACAGACGTGGTCAGCCTGATTCTGTCGCCAAATTTACCCAAACATAAGCACATAACAATTAAAATCCATAAGATAGAGTACAAGGGTTACAAAAGAAGGATGTATCCAAAACAACTAGTGGCGCATCCCTTGCGCAGATCCGGTCGTCAAGTAAATTGGACATTTACAACGTAATCGTACAACATGGCGACCACCTGGATGAGCAAGGAAGGGGGAATACTCGATCGTAAAATGGTGAACAAAAATGAATTTGTTCAAGGAAAGAAGCTCCTAGGTGCCCAAGTGGAAAATTAATGAATGCCCCTTGCTTCTCAGCTCTTTATTAAAGCGTCATGTGTGCCGTGACACCTAGCACCCGTACCAAGTATATTATTTGTAGCAGTGCAAGTAAAATGCATTTAAGAGATGTAAGTATAAGAAATTGTATCCCTTAGAAACTATAAAGTCACACTTTTCAAGCGCATCTTGCTTAAATGGTTAGGTATTGGAAGGCAAAGGCAGTGCGCATATACATAGGGTTGGCCAGAACTATACATATATACGGTGTACCGTACATGAAGTATATCACCACCCCTAATTATTGTTTTTTGGTGGGGGCGGTGATAGATTGCTCGAAACTAAACATATACGGTGTACCGTACATGAAGTATATCACCGCCCCTAATTAATGTGTTTTGGAGGGGCCGTTGACAGATTACTCGAAACTAAACATATACGGTGCACCGTACATGAAGTATATCACCGCCTCTAATTATTGTTAATTGGAGGGGCCGGTGACAGACTACTCAAAACTAAACATATACGGTGTACCGTACATGAAGTATATTACCGCCCCTAATTATTGTTTTTTGGAGGGGGCGGTGATAGATTACTCGTGAAACGGTGGTAAAATATACATTTATTTCTCAGGGGAGCGGTTCAGGTTTTCAGGGGGCGGTGTTTTAAGATATTCATTGTTCAAAGTGAGGAGTGATGGAGAGGATGCCCCCCCCTGCTCCGCCTTCCCCCCCAGACCCTGCCCGCCTGCAGCAGGCAAGAGCAGACCGGGCTGAGCGAGAGGCAAAGGAGCGCAAGAACAAGAGGCAGCCATGCAGGCGAGCAAACCTTGCCCCCAGGATTGTAAAGTTGGTATTGCATTGGCACTGCATTCTGTGCAACAGGTAAAGTTGAGACAGGAATGTAAGCGTGCAGCAGCATTAATGCACAGGCGCACAACGTGCACACACTCGCGCGCGCACACACACACATGCACAGGCGCAAACATACAGGCACACACACGTACAGACACACATGCACAGGCACACACACGCGCGCACGCACACAAAACTTTTCCAGGGGGGTTGGTGAATACATGTACGTACGGTATATACGGCATTTTTGGGGCAGTAGAATCACCAAATATGCGGTCAGATACGGTGCATATATACGATTTTGGCCAACCCTAGATAATCAGCATGTTTTCAGCGGTGAGGACTGCCTGGTGCGAACGTTAATGTGGCCATTTCCTTAAACTATGGTGGCTGTGCAAATGATCATCACATCACCCTCGTTAGATGCAAATTTCATTCTAGAAACAAGTAGAGGCAGAACAGACGATGAGACCTGCATCTGCATATATGGGTTTGGGATTACACAGGGCACGCTGCTCGTACTAGGGTTGGCCAGAACCATACATATATACGGTGTATATACGGTATTTCTGGCAGGGAAATCACCAAATAAACATACAGTCATATACGGTGTATGTAAGCGGTTCTGGCCAAACCTACTCATACTTTTGCACAACTTGCAGGCATGTTGATTGGCAAACTTGAATAACAAGAAACATGTTACACGACACCTGTCAGATTACCCTCAAAAGCAATATCACAGCATTCGCATGTACCTGTTGCTTCTTGGCTTTGACATCCGCTTGGGCCTTAGCGACCTCAACTCCCGTCTCATCAGTTAATCGCTGTAGCGTGGCCTGCGATCCGCTAGAGCCCTGTCGTTACAGCAAGGGAGAGGAGAGGATATTAGTGGGGTGGAGGGGATGCTTCATTAGAGCTCTGTGACAAAAGGACGAGGGGAGAAGGGCGGATTTCAGTTGGGTTGCGAAGAGGCTTCACAAGTAATTATTTAGTCAATGTAGGGAGTGATTTCTGAATGTAAAGGCAGAGTTAGTCAGATTTAACTCTGTATTCACACCACCGTTTATGACTGTACATTTTTAAGTCTGTTCACACACCGTGTGGTCATCCCTATCCATTTATTACTTTGTCCAAAAAAGATCGCACACAGTCCACACATAGTCAATATATGCATTGTGCATATATAAGCTCAGACACACATGGACATGCGTAACAAGCAACAGCAAGGTATGTGCATACATTTGTGTACTTGTGTGCGTGTGCGTGTGTGCATGCTCGTGTGTGTGTGTGTATGTGTGTGTGTGCGCGTGTGTGTGTATGTGTGTGTGTGTGCGCGTGTGTGTGTATGTGTGTGTGTGTGTGCGTGTGTTTGTGTGTGTGTGTGTGTTTTTGTGTGCCCGTGCCTGCATGCATGTGTGTATGTGTTTGTGTGTTTGTGTGAGGACGTGTGTGAGAGAGTGAAATAGTCTGAGTGAGTGTGGGATGTGTGTGTGTGTGTGTGTGCGCGCGTTTGCGTGTGTGCATGTGCGTGTGTGTGAGCGTGTGTGCGTATGCTTGTGTGTGTGAGTGTGAGTTTGTGCGTGCATAAGCGTGTGTGTATGTGTGTGTGTGCTGTATGCGTGTGTGTGCATGTGTTTGTCTGTGCGTGTGTGCATGATTGTTTGCGTGTGAGTGCGTGCGTGCATGTGTGTGTGCATGATTGTTTGCGTGTGAGTGCGTGCGTGCATGTGTGTGTGTGTTTGTGTGTGTGTATGCGTGCGTGTGCGTATGTGTGTGTGTGTGTGCGTGTGTTGTGTGCGTGTGTGTGTGTTTGTGTGTGTGTTGTGTGCATGTGTGTGTTTGTGTGTGTTTGTCTGTGCGTGTGTGCTTAATTGTATGCGTGTGTGCATGTGTGTGTGTGTGTGTGAGTGTGTGTGTGTGTGTGCTGTGCGTGTGCGCTTGCTCCTTTCACTTACTTCTGATACTTTCTTTTGAAACAGCCCCTCACGCTCTGCCCTGTACAATGCTATTTCTCTCTCTGCCTCAGCCTTTGCCTCCCTCAAGCGATCCTGCTTGGCTGTTCAGAGCAAAAGACAGAGGACAAGGTCACTTGGTTTTGCTCCCAGAGGAGAATGGAAACGTAGGAGAGGGTACTCATTTCCACACGCACCTTTTCTTGCCTCAGTTATTATTCGCTGTGCGTCTTGCTCTGCTGCCTGCAGGGTTTGTTCAAGGATGTGCAAGCATGTCTGCTGATGCTCTAGACAGAGACTTAACTACAGGCAGAAGCACGCACTCCTACCAGGAGCTTTTGAATGCCATCTCCGTTCGCAGCAACCTGCATTTTAATTGACAATATTAAAACCTATATTGCTGAGTCTCTCTAGACCGAGAATAGTGCCCCATTTAAAACAGAAACGATCGAAAGTACCACAGTCGCCGCATGACACTAAACAATAATTTATGTCTACTTAATTTATGTCTTACCGGAGCGCAAGCCCGCACGTAGATTTTCAGTCAAGACACCGCACCACGCCCGTTCTCAGTTAAAGCATCATACAAAATTTATCTATATATTTTGAGAGGGAGATAGAGGGAGATCCTCCTACTGCTTCCTCCTACCGTCATCAAAAACCCTTCTTACCCATCCAAGGCATTGTATGATTTGTCTTATTAATAATGGTTTCCGGATATAGTATAGATTTTTCATTGAGCAGAGCAGACAAAACGCAAACTTGGACTTCTGGTCATGACCAACACCTCTGAAGACACACATAGGCAACTCAGCAGTAATCAGCCTGCAGATATACAGACTGCCACAGTGCAAGAGGCAGGGCCTGGGGCCGTGATGCAAGCTCCTGCTCGCCCTGGGACACAGCCCTCCTCCGTGCAAGCGAGTGGAGCAGCAGTAAAGAAGCCCCACCACTCCAGGGCTGGCTCCATGGGCGAGGCTCCTGTGCAGACACCAGGGTGAGGCTGTGTGCTGCTTCAGACTAATTTGACTGCACACGGCGAGTTGCAACTCCGACTTCATTCAGCAGTATTGGCAGATGTGAGTGGTTGTATAATCCTTGTGAATTTGTATACGCAAACCCAGTGTTTCCTCCCCTGCAAGAAGTAAGGAAACAGATGGCACAAACAGCATTTTCTAAACAACTTTGCTAAAACCTACCATTTGACTCATTCACTCTTCACTTGTCCATTGCTGCACTAGCGTTTTCACTGGCTTATTATCAATTGATCTACATAAGGCTGTATTGCAGCCAAAAATTGCTCCGCACACCACACATCATAGATCAACCATTAAGTAAAAGTGCCGAGAAGAGAAAATGCTATCAAAGGCTAATTTGCCTTTGTACTGCAACTATTGCAGCATAGCAAAACAGTTACGGCTTACCATTTTAATAAAGCAGTTCAAACTTACTGTTGCACAACCATCCTCTACAGTGGACAGAGGGCCGGTCTTCCTCGCCGCAGCCCCAGCGAGAAAAAAATGCTGGAGCAGTACGTGGCAGAGCAAGGAGGAGACGTGCCTATCTACAGGTGCGTTACACATGTGTGCTACTAGATAGCAGCAATGCATGTGTGTTACTAGCGTCTACTGGGGGCAACAATACATTCGTACTACTTAGTACAGCGTTCTATTTAGGAGCATCTACGATGCTCATGTCAGGCATGTAGTCAAGTGCCTTTCTTTACCTGCTTCACAACCAAGAGCTTTTAGCATGCGCTCGTGCACTCATCACATTGGGGTGAGAAAACAACAGATTCATGCTCGTTACGTTGTTTGTTGCTCGAGCGTCGAGAGAGCACCTTCTGAACAGAGGGCTGCATTCATCACAAGCACAGCCATGTTTGCTTGCTGGCTTGTGGTGTAACGTGTAATGATGCCTGTGTCATTACCACGCGTTAACACCCAAATCCTCTAAACTCATGAACACGTCTGCACACATGCACGTACACCCGCACAGTGTGCTTATCGCCAACAACGGCTTGGCTGCAGTCAAATTCATGCGGAGTGTTCGCTCATGGGCCAGCCAGGTAGGATCACATCACTGCCTCCGGTGGTGTGTGATGCAATCATTTGTTTGGCTGCACTGTATTGCGTTTTGCGCCAACTAGGGAGATAGAAGATGGAGCCCCTGGTAAACAACGTGCACCCCTGCCTTTTTGGCTGCGTGCGTGCTCATACGCTCATGCATACTCACACAAGTGTACACACACCCCTGCCTTCTTGGCTGCGTGCGTGCTCATACGCTCATGCATACTCACACAATTGTACACACACCCCTGCCTTCTTGGCTGCGTGCGTGCTCATACGCTCATGCATACTCACACAAGTGTACACACACCCCTGCCTTCTTGGCTGCGTGCGTGCTCATACGCTCATGCATACTCACACAATTGTACACACACCCCTGCCTTTTTGGCTGCGTGCGTGCTCATACGCTCATGCATACTCACACAAGTGTACACACAAGTGCACACTGATCACCGATGCAACAAAGGTCATTTGCACTCCTCATAGGTGTGAGCAGTTGATGGCTTGCTCTTAGCCATACAAACCGCATGCATCAAATGTACGTGTGTTTAAACAGATGCAACTCACCCCACTTTCTCGCACGCATGCACGATGAACATACAGAACTGGGTATTTCAGTGTCCCTGCTGGTCGCTCACTGTGCGAAGCAACACACACACACACTCTCTCTCACACACACACACACACACACACACACACACACACACGCACACACACAATCACACACACTCACACACACACACGCACACACACATACACACACACAAACACACACACAAACACAAACACACACAGGCCTTGGGCAACGCGCGAGCTGTGTCCCTGCTGGCCATGGCCACTCCCAACGACATGCGTATCAGTGCGGAGCACATTGCCCTGGCCGACCAATTTGTGGAGGTGCCTGGTGGCTCCAACAACAACAACTATGCGAACGTGGGTTGTGTGTGCTTGTGTTACAGCAGTTCTTGTGTGACAACAGTAAGTGTTTTGTTTGTGGGTCGTGTGTGCTTGTGTGACAGCAGTTCTTGTGTGACAAAAGTAAGTGTGTTTTTTGTTTGTGGGTCGTGTGTTCTTGTGTGACAGCAGTTCTTGTGTGACAAAAGTAGGGTGTGTTTTTTGTTTGTGGATCGTGTCTTCTTGTGTAACAACAGTAAGTGTGTTTTTTGTATTGTGTCGAGGTTGGGTGCGTGGTGATGCCGCGTTAAGCATCGCATTGACAGTTTTGTACGCGCTTACTTCATCAATGTAAAGAAAACGAGGAACCACAAGAACGTCTGCCGCACTGTGTAACTGAGCTTTGTTTGTACAGGCTTACTCCAGAATATGAGGAACCACGAGGACGTCTGCAGCACTGTGTTACATCTGCAGCACTGTGTTACGTCTGCAGCACTGTGTTACGTCTGCAGCACTGTGTTACGTCTGCCGCACTGTGTTACGTCTGCAGCACTGTGTTACGTCTGCAGCACTGTGTTACTGAGCGTTGCTTTGCAAGCTTTGTTTGTACGTGCCTACTTCATCACGGTACAAAATATGAGGAACCACAAAAATGTTCGCTACGCTTGTAACTGTGTTCTTGTCACCTTGTCAATCGTAGTCTTTTGTGTGTTCTGTGAATGTGTACTGTGTTCTTGTCACCTTGTCAATCGTAATCTTTTATGTGCTTCACCCTCCTTGTTGTCCTTGTATAACTAACGCGTGTATGTTTTCATACCTTCATACCTTCATACCTTCATATCTTCATACCTTCTTTGCTGTTTTTGCTAATTTGCTCACACCTGCATGCATTCAAAGGAAATGTTATAAGTCAAAGTCACGGTGATAACAATACAATGCATAAAGGGGAAAAAACTCTTCTTCAGCTTACCTGAGTCTGAGCTCCAGAAAGCAATCCCAGATATCACACACACAAACACACACACAGTCAGCCTCCTCCTCTACTGCAGTCTTACTCTACTGAAACGATCAATCTGTCAATGCTGCCGGTTTTGCCTCTGCTGTTCTCAGGTCAGCCTCATTGTGCAGCTTACAGAAACGATTAATCTGTCTGTCAGTGCTGCCGGTTCTGCCTCTGCTGCTCTCAGGTCAGCCTCATTGTGCAGCTTACAGAAACAATCAATCTGTCTGTCAATGCTGCTGGTTCTGCATCTGCTGCTCTCAGGTCAGCCTTATCGTGCAGCTTGCAGAGAGGGCGGGCGTCGACGCTGTGTGGCCTGGATGGTGGGTCGATGCAAGAGCTGTCAAAAAGCTGCAAGCAAGTGCTCGTGAAAAAACGCTCCGTCAAGCCACATCATCACGAATTTTGGCTAGGATGAAAGTGAATTATGAGAGCAAATCATGTATCAGGAACTAGTGGGAGGGGCATAGGCAAGAAGCCAATGGCCATGCATTACCGATAAAAGCATTAGAGGAACTGGTGGGGATTTTGTGAGCTTTTGTTCATGTTGGAGAATAGGTGCTCAGTGCTAGAGCTACAGCAGGGTCTTGCATAGAACATGCTTACGAGCCAGTTGGCCGCCCAAATGTGGCTCAACAGAGACAGAACATACGCGTATACATGCGTATACATTTCTCTCACAGTATATATTCTCTCACAGAGACACCATTCTCCCTCCTTCTTCCAGACTCGCCCCTGCCCTGTTTCTTTTAAATGAAGTTGGTCCAAGTTTGGCATACCGCCTCAAAACCCTTTCCCCCAAGCACCTCAAACCATTCTTGAAAAGCCATGCTCTGTTTCATGCCAGGTCATTTATTTAAGCTGATCGAAACGTTAGAGTGCAGGGGGTGGACATGCCCTTAAAAAATACGCAAATGCATACACACATGACATCTTCTTGGTTTGCTCTTTTCGTAAATGTTTACAGGATGTCAGAGTACTTATGCTGGGTATGTTTGTTGCATTGTGTGTTCTGTAAAGAATCTCGCCGGACATACAGCACCTGTATGATGATTTCGCTCATGTTTTGGCAGGGACCATGCCAGGGAGAATCTCAAGCTGTCTGCTGCGCTGTCTCAGAGGGGCATCCGTCCTACTCAACATGCATCACCTGAAATGCGTAATGATTCTGTAAATGTTTTGCAGGGGCCATGCCAGGGAAAATTTCGAGCTGCCTGCTGCGCTGTCTTAGAGGGGCA
>Ga0307951_1000842_pt1 | contig 18067 bp, 17 predicted proteins | sample OrgLakmetagen374_FD_201842 | JGI IMG/M metagenome (GOLD analysis project Ga0307951, IMG submission 201842) | Saline water microbial communities from Organic Lake, Antarctica - #374 | ecosystem: Environmental > Aquatic > Non-marine Saline and Alkaline > Saline | place: Antarctica: Organic Lake... | reverse complement strand
TGTATACTTGTGCTTGTAAATACTTATCAAGGAGGCCTTTTCTGAATAATCAGCTAAATATGTTGTGTATTTGTATGTGTGTTTCTGTTTGTGCGTGCGTGTACCATTTTTTACACTTTTTTGTATGTATGCATGCATGCGTACACTTTTGTGCATGTGTCTGTTGTGTGTATATGGTTGTGTGCACACATGCATCGCTGTGCGTGCACGTGTTTTGGTGACTTTAATAATTACTAGTCGGTTTTACTGATTGTGATTTGATTTGCTTGTGAAGATTTGCTTTCCATCAACTCACAAAGGCAAGGAAAAACACAAGCCGGCAGTCTCATGAAAAACCTCCAACCTACCAGGACACTCAGCCTCTTTGCCCGTGATAGAGCAACGTTTGCCCGCTTTGGATCCTGCATAAAGCCGGCCCCAATCTTCACCAAAGATAAAATCACTGCATCGGCCTCACTGCCCTGAGCCTTGTCTACTGTCATGACCTGAGAGCAGCCATTTCGTTACAAACAAGTTAGCCAGTGCAATGTGCATTGCTGAGAAAGTTATGCAGCAACCAGGGAGGCTTGCATTTGTGATGTGCTGATGCTGTTTGTGCCTGACACAGCACGTCATGCATATGACAGTAGCCTGCTGTTCTGTCTTATCTGTGTACTCAACTTAGCATACGCGTGCACGTGCAGCTCAGAGGGCCAAAGGCCCTCACATAGGACGCACTGGAGCGAATAATCGACATGTTTGCTCCTCGCATAAGCTCGCATTGGGGCTTATTTATTGATTTTCCCAGAACTTGCCCTGGTTACGCGTCTCTACGGTACGTAAGAAGCCACGCATAGGGGTGCAGTATTTGCGTCGAGGCACACATTGAATATGATTTTGGCAGTGACAGTGCCCATTGGTTTAAAGACACAGCAGAGTGTGAAAAAGAGGGACCTGACTATGTGCATAATGGAACAGGGAACATTGAGCATTATCTGAAAACCAGCTTCCTAACTGGATGAAGCATGTACCTGGATTGATTCGAGCTCCTTCCGGGCCAGCAGGCGGTGGTCGTACAAGTCCTGAAGCTCTTGGCACTGCTGGTTATAGGGTGTGATGACGTAAATGGACGGCTGCTGTACTCCCTGCATGGCGCAATTGGATGTAACTGAGACGGCAGAGCAAGTTTGACACCTACCAGGAACAGTTGCTACTTGCCAAATAACATGTAATTTGCCCCTTCAAACTTGAGCTCACAGTCACTTACCTCCGCACGCATCATGTCAAAGGCGGACACCGCTTCATCAATGGCTCTGGAAAGTGAATGGTAAGATTGGTGAAGATTGGCATCAGCAGGAAAGGACACACATGTCGTAGCCAATATGCTTTTGCCGTGCATGCTTTCATCTGCCGATATAGAAACAAACTATTTTATCGTGCCCACCTATTTAGCTTTTGATCTGAGTATGATGTTTGTTCCAGACAGTGGTTTGATTTGACACTCATTTCCACTTTGTCACCTTGGCAAGGCTCAAAAATGACATTTATGCAGGCAACAATAACCTCAAGCCTGCGCACTCAGCAAACAAAAAATAGAATCAGTGTTACACAGCTTTGCTCACCTTTGGGCTTCATATATGTTTGACTCGTATCTGCTAGGCCTGATCGTTGGGAGCTGCAAAGACTGCCCATCGGGATAGCCTTCCTTTACCTCCGCCCACTTCATGCACTGCAAGTGAAAGCATCAGACACAAATGTCATAAATGCATTCCTATTTATTCCATTGTCAAATGTAATATAGGGACGAGTGTGGGAGCGTCGCCAGCGACGCTGACAATTTGGCAAAGCCCACCACACGCTGTCTATGCTATGCGTGCATGCATGTGTGTGTGTGTGTGTGTGTGCATGTGTGTGTATGTGTGTTCGTATGTATGTATGTGTGTGCACGAATGTGTGTGTGTGTGGATGTTTGTGTATGTGTGCTTGTGCATGTGCGTGTGCGCGCATGTGTGTGCGTGCGTGCATGTGTGTGCGTGCACGCCTGTGTGTGCGCGTGTATGCCTTCCTGCCACACAAACACACACACACACACATATACACACTGCAGTGGTGTGCACGGCGCTGTGCTGGAGCAGGCTTTGCTAAATCAGGCGCGAGGGTGTGCTGCTGCTGCTGCTGCTGTTCCCTGTATGGTGAGAGGTAGGTACGAGCATTGTGCCCAGACTGACCACAACGTCTGAACACTGCATCCCTTTCACACTGCGTAGCAAGCACCAGCACCACACACTCCATGCCTTTCATCGCATGCTCCACAAGCACTCCAAACCAACACGGACCGCATTCCTGAAGGGTCCCATCCAAGCAAACTTCCGTGCTTCCTGATCATGTATTTAAACTAAAATACCACAGCCCATTGAAATAAGTATAACTTGATTCTGCTCACATGGCCAACCGTCAATTTTGCAGCCAACACCTACCCGGGCTCCTGACACAGCAAACGCAACCAGGGGAGTGCGCTGACGGATACTGCACCAGCAGGAAGTGGTCTGAGGCTCTGGCTGAGATACTCTGGGCAGCTTCCTGGAGCTTTTAAACATATACTTTTGCTCTAAACTCGAATCATACAGCACCCCAGAACCCCCAAATCTTTCGGGCAAGATGAAGTTCTTGGTTAGGAGCCTTTGTCAAATTTCAGCCTGGTAGATGCTCTGGGAGGGTCTGGGGAGGCTTGTGCACGCTATGGCACGCTTCGGGGCAGGCTTTGGGGCAAAGCTAGGGGCTTACGCCCTCACGAGAGGGGCTTGGCTGAAAAGGCACCTTCACCGCTCTACTTCATTTTGTGCCTTCGTGACACAAAGGACTTCACTTGCAGTGCAAGGAACGAGTAGAGTGTACGGCAAATCCACAAGCAGTTCATGCTTGGACAGCGATAGCTGGGAGATTGAAGAAATTGTGGCCGACGCTGGCAAGCCAGCCAGGATTCCCATGTCATGAGTGGATAATTACGCATGACGCATTAATCAAAGAGAAGCAGGTGTGTATAAGGACCTCTCCCTCCATCAGGTTGTCAAATAGCCTATAAGACTCACATACATTCAAATCTCAAGGTATACCTGTGCTATTATTATATAGTAGCTGCAGGCACGGGCTCAAGACCCGGCTGCCTCATTTTAAGACTTGCTTCCCTAGCAAGGTGCTCCTCATACGTACAGCAGGTAGATTGTGATCCCTCACACAGCATTCATTGTGATCCCACCTTTTCAGTACTCCGTTTTGGCACAGAGCACCCAGTCTTGAGCTTTCCCTCATAAAAATTCTTTGAGACCACATTGCAGATCTGTGTGGAAAATGTACGGAGTTGGCAATGACCACATTGCAGATCTGTGTGTAAGAAAGACGTAAGGAGTTGGCAATAATAGACAAAGAAGCCTGGGCGTAAGGTTGCGGACTAAACTAGAAACACATGAGCAGGGGAAATCTTTTTGTGGGCGAGCTGAGCAGGCTGAAATAACACTTGAGGGGGGGTTGATTTCATGGGTATTTCCTACATCATTGCCAGGTGTTACCAGCCAGGTACTACCATTGCCAGAATTTCACCAGGGAGGTACTAGCATTGCCAGAATGTTACCAGCCAGGTACTACCATCGCCAGAAATTCACCAGGAGGTACTAGCATTGCCAGGTGTTCACATCGAATTTAAAGTCACAACACCATAATTACTATTCCTAACCTTCCTGCCATGGTGAAAAAAACACGAGAGCACACATTTGTCTTGGTTCATGCTGGCTTGCGGCACAACTGTCCTGACTTTTTGTGACAAAGTCTCTGCAAGGGCGGAGCCCTAGATTTTGCTGTTTTTTTATTCAGTCTGGGGTGGCCCGGGTTGGACAAACACGTTCAAAGGCTTATTGCCAAGCTTGAAGCGTAGATATGTGCCAACCTTTTGCCTATGTCTGTATTATTAATCGTAGCTATTAATCGTACTATGTCTGTACTAATGTTCGTAGTTATCCGCCAACCTTTTGCCTATGTCTGTATTATTAATCGTAGCTATTAATCGTACTATGCCTGTACTATTATTCGTAGTTATCTGCCAACCTTTTGCCTATGTCTGTATTATTAATGATTGTTGGAAAGCTGGAGTTCCATGAGGAGTGCTTTTCATTGCGATTAATACACAGGGAAGTCAATAACTCCACCCATATTAGCATGCAACGCAATTGCATTTCTCTGTTGCAACTGCTTGGGATACAGGGCAAGTATGGAGGTAGGTTTAGGGACGACATTACTTCAGGCGGAACTGTACCTAGGACGCTTGCCTAGGCAATTGCTCCTTAAGTTCAGTTGACACTCTGCACAGCATGTCTCTCGTATGCAATTAGCAATCTACTCGAGTACCTGCTCAGGCATCCGATACTGTGTCACAAGCATGGGCATCGCAACGCCGCATTCCACTCTCCGCTGCAGCAGGCTTCTGCTCATACAAGAGACACACAAGAGACAGTTGATAAGTGCTTTGTGACAGATGGGATTGATTGCACTTCTTTTTCTGCAGCAAAAAAGGGAAAGAGGAAGTGTCACTTCCATGACTAGCACATGCGTATAGAAATGCCACACCTGCTGTGGTTTTGAATCCCCGCCTGTCTCTGCTCATCCGGTGTAATCTTTGAAAAGCAAGGGAGCTGTCGGTGGTCGCCAATCAGGATCAAGTTTGTGAGACCATACGATAGCAGCAGAGGGATCTCATACTCTGCATCGGCAGGTACAGGCGTTAGGGGATAGCGTTTGCACCTGGTCTGTGCGCATTGCAGAACACAAGCTCGTTCATGCGTTGGTGCATGTTACACGTAAACGGGTATTTGCAGCATTGACATGACTTATGCTGGACACGTAAACGGGTATTTGCAGCATTGACATGACTTAGGCTGGAAGTGCACGCACGTGCAATGTAGCCTGATGGTGAGGGAGACAAAATTTATCCATCCTCATGAATTGAAGCTGGTCATGTAAGTGGATCACTCTCAATATTCTCCCAGTCCTAATCCTACTCATACCTGGCACACACCCGGCTTCATCAATGATGCAGGTCTTGATGTCAGCCTGCATGCATCATGTTCAAGTTCAAGCTGTGCCGTCAGGTCAAGTTACCGACTCTTGCAAGACACACAGTCCTCAGCAAAGATGCTTACCAGAACAAGTGAGTGAAGCGTGTGTGACCCCCCTGCTGGATAAACATACATCACACTTACATAAGCAGCGACCTCCTTCATCAGAGCTGGGACAGAGTCGATGGTGGATAGGAATGCAGATGCCCCCGACAGGATGGATTCCTGTGCTTCCTCCCGCACTTTGCCAATGGCAACACGTTTAATCTCATGCTCCAAGAAACTCTGAAGGTTTTCCAGCCTGACCTGCAGAGCACCACACGCCCAATATGGGACAGTTCAAACTCGACTTAGGTGAAGCATGGCGCACTTAGGTGAGCACTCAATGGCACTCATCTACCACATACTTCAGGCTAAAGATCTCGTGCACCATCCTGCAATTTTGGCATTGTGAGTTCAATTCAATGCAAGGTGCCATGATTACCACAACTTGCTTGCAACAATTGAGCTTTGCAAGGCCAGTTAAATCAGTACATTATTTGCGAGCTTTTGTAGTTATTGGGATACTATCTTGGTGCTGATCTCTCTGCTTAGAGCTCACACATATCGCAGTTTAATGCTGGTTAAATATCCCTCTGCGGCCCTGCCATCATTCACACACCCTGTTTCTTCAGCTTTGTACATTTGCCTCTGCTGCTGCTGTTTCTGCTTTTGTAATGTAGTATGTAGTGCTTTTGCTGTGTAGTGCAGTTCAAGCTGATACTGTGAAGGACAAAAGGACAAAAGCCCAATGCATTGCTTTTGCTGTGTAGTGCAGTGCAAGCTGACACTGTGAAGTACAAAAGGACAAAAAGGACAAAAGGATAAAAGCCCAATGTATTGCTTTTGCTGTGTAGTGCAATTCAAGCTGACACTGTAAAGGACAAAAGGACAAAAAGGACAAAAGGACAAAAGCCCAATGTGTTGCTTTTGCTGTGCAGTGCAGTGCAAGCTGACACTGTGAAGGACAACAAACTCCACAGCAGCTGATGTTCTGCACATCAAAACTTCTCAGGCTTTGGTCCCACAAACAACAGCTTCATCTTCAGCCTCCCGCCTGGTCTTGCCTCTGTTTTTGACTGTTTTTGACTGTTTTTGACTGTTTTTGACTGTTTTTGACTGTTTTTGACTGTTTTTGACTGTTCTTGCTGTTTTTGACTGTTTTTCATTTTTTGACTGGTTTTGCTGGTTTTGACTGGTTTTGCTACTGATCATTTGGCAGCCCTCTGTTCCAAAGACACTTGCAAGTAGGAGCTTTGCGGGGCAGAGCTCTTTTGGGGGACCATTGTCCTCTGTAAGCTCCCTTTTGCACGAAGCCTAGGTCAAAGAGGGAAGCATGCCCTTGGCTCCTAAACAGCCCCTTACCCTAACCTAACAGCGGTAGGGGCAAAAAATATTAACTGCTGGGATGCAGGATGTGCGGGTTTAACAAAATATTTCTGAAATGATGGGTGCGGGATGAGAACGGCATTCTTATCTTTGAGCAATCGAACACATCAAAAATATTTCTCATACACAATGCCACACTTGCCTGCTGTACCACAGCTGCTGCTCGCAGCTTCAGCGGGGACCTAAAGACTGAGTGCAGGTCGCTTATCGCTGACTGCAAGTTCTGGCTGGCCTGTCCTGTTAGGCTGTCAGGCTCATCCCGGTTATCCCAGAGAAAAATCAGGGCTGCCTTGAGTCGCTCAAGGGCGTCCTGTGTGCATGCATGTGTGTGTATGTGTGTGTGTGTGTGTGATTAGTAATGGAAAATTGAAATTACCGTAGTAAATCCACATACTCAAAAGTGCATTGTAACCAATACCAGCTTACATGTCGTCTATATCACCGCAGTGCAAAGGGCACACAATAAACTATTGATAATTACAAGTCTTTTGGAGGGATTATGGTCCAGGCTATAAAAAACAACCCTAGCTCATACTGCTTGAGTTACTTGAATCACGATACAAATAGAGTGTTCAAAAGGCAAACAATATAAAACCTGCCTTGAGCATTCTTTAGACTGCAACAAAATTAGCAACTGATGCTCTTGGATAATTCTCCCCCTCTCCCCCCTTGCACAGACATATACGTATGCACAAACATACATGCACGCACGCATGTGCACACACGTGCACATACACACACATACCACACACACATTTGAAAACAATCATGTGCAAGACTGTCACCGTGTGCACCAATAATGGGCCAAGAAGTGATCGATAAAATACGACAAACAGTTACTTCTCTGCGCACTTACCACAGGTCCAGGCCACGACAGATACCACTCATCCTTTGACCTGCACTTGTCGTCTTTCTTTGCACGCCCAGAGCTGCCCTGTTCCTTGCTCTGTCCCCCACGACCATCATTGGCAGAGCTGCTGGACCCTGCTGGCTTGATTACCAGAAGAGCTGCCTCTTTCTTGAGGGCTGCCCCTTGCCCTTGCTCTAGAACAGTTTCTTGCTCTAAACAGTCTGCTGCCTCCCTCTTTGCAGCCTGCGACGGAGTCTCATAATCCAGTGCCTCCTGATTGTTGAGGTGCTCCTGCAACGGACGGAACTTTTTGCCCTTCTTCCCTGGAATGCGAGCTTTGCTCGAGGAAGGAGCGGCGGGTTTGGGGCTGTCAGGCAGACTGGTGGCTGGTGCCGTTGCACTTTTGGGTGGTGCCGCAATTGTAAGGGTAGCAGTGGGGGCGCTTGGGGGGTTGACAGTGGGGGCAGGCAGGTACAGGCCAGGAATAAGTCCCATCTGGCTGAGGGCAACGACTTTGCAGGCAAGAGATCGCCACCGAAACTCTGCTAAGCACGAGCGGTACCTCCTGCGAGATCCCTTGGATTTGTCTTGCTTGAGCTGCTCGAGCTGAACTGGGCTGAAGGGGGGAGGGCCAACCATACGTGCCATCAAGCTGTTGGGGCCCGCAAAGGTGTAGAGTGCCATGCCTGGCTGAATATTCTGTAGGTTAAAAGTCAGAGTAGGGAAAGGTTGGGTCCAGCTCTTCATAAAAGTTCAAAGCTTTCTCCCTCTTCAGAACCTCTGTTTCTACATTGCACAAATGATGTAATTATGTACACCTGCAGAACTCTTGAGGCCAAGCACAAGCTAGAAGGCTCTCATGTAAAGCAATAAACCATGTGACTTGACGTAGTACCACCTTCTCTAAGGTTGTACCATCTGACATATCACAAAGGTCCATTACAGATCCAGACAAGGTAGTACCTCCTTACTGCAAGGTAGTACCACCCTACACATCAACGGCATTCATACCTCATTGTAATTGTCCTCGTCAGAGGGCTTCACAGGAGGTACCACCCACTCAGATTCACGCAACTTAAGCAAGTCGTGAACCATGAAAAAGGCGCGCCGGTCCAGCTGAGAGCTCTTACTCATCTGCTGTAGGTGCACAAAGTACTCCTGCATGGCCGCCTTCATGTCAGGATCCGTTGTACCATCCAACTGTGCGCACATGGACGAAGAGATTTTTTTGCATCTCATGAGCCCAGGACCAAAGGGCATTTATGGGCAATGTAGCGTAATCTACATTCTGGCCGAGAATGCACAGGATATGCAAGTCTGGAATGAGCGCCAGTGCAGGCCCCCACATGCTTCAGAGGCCAAAGCAATCCGCTTGCTACAGCAGCGTGGGTAACACGAGGAGAACAGTTACCCCGAAAAGCCTAGCCGCAAGCCCACTCCGACGCAGGACACCAAAGGCTTTGGCAAAAAATGAATTGGGCATTATCTTTAATTTAATTCCATGCATGTTGCCAAAGCAAATTACCTCTGCTACACTATACGTCACGTGTAGGTGTGGCGTACATCATAAATGGAGATTCATTAGCTGGCATACACTGTATATAACCTTACTGCCGCATATATTGTGTAATGAAGAAATTTGAACCACTCAAACCTAACTCAATTGGAAGGCCTCTTGACCCTTTTAAGAAACTGAGCATGACTCACAGTTCTAAATTTGATAAGATTAGTTTCACAGCAGCCACCCCCCAGCTTTTCCGGGCCTGTTTTTACGGTTTTATTAGAGCTTGGGAGTCAGATTTTTGCACCCAGCCAAAAAATTTTGATTGATTTATTTGTTGGGACCTATAAATTGAGCAGCCATGCCAGGCTGGAGGCCTTTGTAATCCAAACTAAACTAAACCTGCACCCAGCCAAACAACTGCTGTTGAAAGCATGACCTCACCACCCTGAAAACAACTAAAACTCTTAATTTGTTTTGCATTGCTTCACACCAACCGCCCCTCAGAATATAAACATGTAATAAACAACTGCTTTGAGCAATCTGATCACCGCCTCCTTAAAAAGTTATTTAGAAGCGGTGATATAAGGAAGGTACAGTAACTACAAATTAAAAAGGTTGGGGGGCTAGGCCTCCTTTACCAGAAATTACCAGAAAGTGGCCCCCTTTAAAGTAAACAGAGGTTCGACAACCATGACCATACATCATACAATGCAATCAATGCATGATTGATACAGATTGATACATAAAAAATCAAGAAGCAACGGATTGCTCAGTTCAAATAATCCAAGAAAAAGCCTGAAAATAGACACTTTTGCGGGGAACCAAACCCGAGTTTGGGGTGCATCGATTGCAAATGGTCTAAACGCAGTCCAAACACGACTGGCATTAAAAACATGCACACCGCGGAGACATTGTCAAAATTTCCCAAATACAGGACTAAATATGAGGCACGGCTTGATGAATTACGCCATATATTTGTACGTATAGTTTTGGCCAAACCTTGTCATTTGTAACACACTACCGAGGGCTGCTGCCTTATTATCTGTACACCGTCCCTCAACGAGGCCGGACAGAAGTGTAGCAAGTAAATTAACAGTGGTTAAATACAATGGAGCAAAGTGCAGGAGGGAGAAGTCCCTGCTGACCTTCTGCTCATTCTCTCGTGTGAAAGAAACGCTGCTCATTGCCTAGCACTTACGAAAGAAATAGTTAACAGAATATCTCAGCATATTGCAAACTGCAGCAGGGTTCCAATACGCAATCCATTTTGGCCCATTCGATCTGCCCGCACATCGTAAGTCCAGATGGGAAAAAAATATCACTTACTTCAGAATATGCTGGTAACAGGCTCTGGTGTTACATAACCCCGACACCCGACTGACCTGTGCACCCGTGATGGTCATGAAATCGCACAAACACTCCAAGTCATCATGCCTCAACTTCTCTGCGCTCTTGAGCAAATGGGAGACGCAGGAATGTGCAGTTCTGCACAAGTGAGCCGGCAAAAAGAATGTTGGTAAGAAAGGAAGGAAGAAGGCTGTGCTGACGTGGCTCTGCAGCAATGCTCTGCAGACATTTATTATCTTATTATTATAAAAACATGACCTCGATGTGAGAAGCCCCATTGAAAGTTGTTCACTTGATCGGAGGTAACAAAAGCACTCCTCAGGCAATAATCACCACCCCTCTTACTGTGCATTCTGTCAGCACCTGAATCCTGGTTGCGCACATGATCAATTGCACACGCCATCAGCAGTTACTGCGGTTGTCCTAAGTAAGTATAGTTGGCACAGCTACAAGCAAATTAGAAAACGGGATGTGATTCAAAGACAACTGCAAAGTTGTCTGCATGCAGAGGAACGCAAATTCATGCAGGCGAGTGACTTGTGTAATGCACTTTTGCACAAAAAGAGCATGTTTGTCGTTTTTGTCCTTTTTTATTATACCTGGACGTTTAGAGGCAAGTTCAGTTTTGCTTGCCTGTGCAGTGCAGTGCGGCGCACTTCCTTGAATTCCCCCTGCCTGCTGAACGAGCCGTAAAAGAACAATCCTAAAATGACAACCTAGGCTCTTTTTTTTCTCATTTTAAAACATCGCATGTGCATTACTTGTGTATACAAACTTGATTGGTGTATTACTGGAAAGGAAAGGAGAGAGAAAACAATAGCAAAATTGGTGTCTTGAGTAGGATTCGAAATTAGGTCTAAACCTTTCCCAGCACAAAGGTAGGTGACAGTGGATCATACAGGAATGTACAGCGGATGGTCCCTCCGACCGTCTTGAATCTGAGCATTATCATTTATGAACCACCGTCATTTTGACAGTCTGACGGTCATGGACTGTCAGCTGTACCGTAATTACGGTGCAAACTGGCTCTGACAGTGTCCTTACACAGCCCTGATCTTACTGTATAAACCTTTACATCCTTAAATGGCTGTGAGTGTCCTTACACAGCCTTGATCGTACTGTAAAAAGCTATACATCCTTAATTGGCTGTGTCCTTACATTGCCCTGACTGTACTGTATAAAGCTATACATCCTTAAATGGCTGTGAGTGTCCTTACACTGCCCTGATCGTACTGTATAAACCTATACATCCTTAAATGGCTGCGAGTGACAACAAGTATTTATTGTTAGCTTTATCACCAATACACCAAAGATACCCACTTCTCGGTCAGCATCTGGTGCTTAAAAAGATAGCCAACAAATTGGATGCGGTCCTGCATGCGCCTGCGAGATGCCTGCTCCTGATCATTAGCCTGGCGTGCTGCTGCCTCATCCTGCACAATATAATCACGGAGTAGGCATGAGTTGGGCATCCATAAATTGTATATGGTCATGGGCAACCCTACATGCACAGCGGAAGCAAATTACCATGTATAAAACATGAACTGCGCTCTCAATATCTTGGCAAGGTATTATTTGTTATTTAGCATGGCTTGAATATGTTGTGAGGCATTGTACTTAAGCTTGCCCATTTGCATGGCGTTTTGTCCAGCATCGCAGGACTACATCTCACATAACACAAAGTGAGCAGCTGCACATATTATGGACATAACTGAGCTTGTGCCTCAGAAGTGTGGTTCAGTTGAAAAATCATAGAAAGTACATAGCGCTTTTTGTTTAGCAAAGTAGCAGAGGTCCTTACTCCCCAACCTCGTCAGCAAAAAAAGCCCTTGCAGCACTTACAACTGCTGAAGCTCTTTCCTCAGCCTCGGCTTCTTCCTCTGCCTTTATGACATCGGCAGGCATAGCCTGTCCCAGAGCATCGCACAAGGCTGCAACTGCAGCTCTCAAACGCTTGTACTCCTGCACACATAGAGGACATGGTGTGTGTGTGATCGTCCCCACGCCAAAGTCACCCCAAACAGTGCCAATAGGCTGTTCACCCAATTCAAAGCCCCCTATGCCTCATCTGAATGCAAAATATTGATAATGTATCTAAACCATTGACATTTGCTGGAAATTCGGCATTCTGGGGGGCTGTGTGGGGCCCGGTGCATATGTTGCACCCACTTTGGCAGGGAAAGGGTACATTTCTGAACTTGCACCGATCGACCTCTGCTTCAGGAAGCAAGCATAATATATTTCATATTACAATGCTGCAATGTCAAATTTGGGACAGGGGTACTGGGAAAGCCAGCGAGTGGGAGGCACTTACACAAGGGACACAGGGGAAAATGACAGAAAGATATGTTGCTCCATACCTGCTGCAAGTTTCAGCCTGGTTTCTGCTCTCAGAGTTGCGGGTTAAGATTTTATTTATATAAAAATTTACATGGGCAATTGGTGGCCTGGTTTAAATTTGGTGGAATTGTTTGACTTGCTACATGCAGCAATTTCTTCCTGTGCTACTTCGGCTCCATATGAAATTCCCAGATTCACACCAGGGTTGCGGGGTAAATGATCAAGCCCTTTAAAATTTGCAGGACAAGGATTGGTGCAGTGTGTGAGCAATGGTGTCTGTATTTGACCCCTAAGAAAAAATTAAGCTATCCAACACAGCTATCCAACACAACATTCAGCTCCCAAAACGGTGGAGTGGTTGGGGAGATATGCCCAATTTAGAGATATTGGCCCTATTTGCCCGGGGAGGGGGGGGTGTGCATGGGGACGACCGTCGACCGTGTAAGCATCCCCTTGTGCAAATATACCATGGCTGCATACAATCTTTTGCTTGTACTTAGTGGAGTGGCTCAAAGTGTGTAGCAGTCGTCCCCTTGCATTTTGCCACACATGATGCACCTTTGCCTTTGTTTCATGAAAGCAACAAACCCTCAGGACGTGTGTGCCTCAATAGAGGGTGAAATTGTAGCCAACCTCCTAATAAGTATGACCAATAAAGTAGCTAACCATAATGGTAATTATATTATTGGTTATAACAAAGTCGGACTTGCCTTTCTGGAAAAAATCTTATGGTTACCAGCTGTCTGAAATGTTTATAAGCTGTGTTTAATCACCTTTATAAACGCACGTGAACGATTCAAATAAAACAAGCGACAAGTTAAGCCAGGTTCTGCAGAAAAATCACAACGGAGGACACAATGAATTATCTGGATCCCGGTCAAAAAAAATCACATCCACAATGGCTTCAGCCAGGCCGGTAGATAGAAAGGTAAAGCACATCTTCTTTCCAAATGTCTATAATGATGCTCGTGCAATGACTGCAGCTTCTCTCTGCGTACACGAGAACAACAATGCCAAGCACAGGCACAGGCAGCCCACCCGACTTACCGGCATACTATCGTGCATCAACAACAGCCCCCGCAGCAACTTAGCCAATCCACAAACCGAGGCTTCCACTTCCTGCGCATGCAAACAGAAGCAAGCATGCGCAATTCATGTATGGAAAATATCCCGCACCAGACCAGTTAGGCTAGCAAGGGGAATGCCTCCCATATCTGAGTAGGCATTACTAAGCAAACCAGGCAGCAAAAAATAATGTTTCATTGGTGTTGGACTTAAACATTGATCTCAGCAGCTTGAAATAGCAGCCCTTTGCGCATGCACATACAAACTAAAATCCAGTCTATAGAAGTAGCATGTCGCATTTTCATCAAGGGCAACTGAACGTCATAAATAAGGCAGCAGCATGGCTAAGCACACAAACGGCTGTCCACAGCATAAGGTGGACTACGCCCAGCACATTAAGTAAGATCCTACTTCCAGCCTCACCTTTATCGGTAACAAAATTGCCATACCTTTGCTGGCAGCTGTCTGCCTTCCAAGTTTTGCTCCACAGCACTCACACAAGTACGCCCCACGTCCTCCTCACCTTGCGCAGCACTTGTGCTTGTTCCTCTGGCAGCCTCCACTGTTTCCCCTGTGTCTCTTGCAGTGCCTGCAGCTCTTTGTGCAGGCCCTGTATTGCCTCTGCTACCCCTGCAGGCTGCTGCCACACGGGAGCATCCTGCAGGTGGACACACACATACACAAACAAGCACACGTGCAGCCATTAATGGTTTTAGAAGGAGCACGCTACCTATGCTGGCAGAGCGGTCATTGAGCGGTCATTGAGCAATCATAATTGAGCGGTCATTGAGCGGTCATTGAGCAAACATAATTGAGCGGTCATTAAGCAAACCTAAGCAGAGCATGCGTAAAACATTTCTGGAACCAGGAATTCTTTGGGTTTAAAGGTTTAGGGTTAGGCCTAAACCCTAACCACACCCTAAAATGATGTACATTCCTTCTGAAGAGCCTATTTGAAGATTCCTCCTAAAGAGCCTACTTGCTGGACACTCCTTCTCCAAAGAGAAGCCTCTAATATTAATTGGCATTGCCTCCATATACGTTTGTTTCTGCTGCTGTTGGCTGATGCATGGCGTAATGAACACGCCTGGTGGTGGTGTTAATATTCTTTGTATGGTCCACACGTGGATACCATGGATTGATAATAGGAGTGGATTGATATGGAGGGTAAAGGGGGACACGTGCTGCGGGCACAGATCATAATATGCAGCGGAAACTATGAACAACCCACCGGCTCAAGCATGCTTGGTGGTATGCCTGGGAAGTCCAGTGACTCAGGAGCAAAGCCTAGCAGTGTCTCACGAACCTGCAAGTAGGTAGTTGAATTGCAAACAGAGCACTGATGGAACACAAATAAAGCACGATTGGAAGGACTTCTAAATATGGCCATAAATTATAGGCACCGTAGATGTTTGATATACTATTTATCAGCACAGACATGATGATGCAGGCAATTTTGCACGTGCCTACGTATATGTTCTACCTTGTCAAGGCTACAAGCTATATTGCCTCATTATGTGGCCATACATGATTGTGTGTACAGAAGGACACAGCGAGCGTGCATAAATGCATAACTTTCTTTTAAACAACACATTGGAATCATCAAATAAATTGACCCATACCTGGCCTATACGACACATACTGTACTGGTCGTGTGATGTGACTGCCTGGTGAAATACATCCTGCTTGCATGATCTAGTGTGAATGCGTATAGTGTCTGTAGCCATATGAAAAAAATCAGCAGTTGTCCTATGAGGGACTAGATCAAATCGTCTTATGCGCTACAGGATTTTGAGCATTTGCCCCTGTCACCACTTATATAAACATTTGACAATGTACAGAAAGCCTGCACAAAAACAATCAGACGTAATGCCCATGTTAAGCCACTGATCTCCATCTCTGGTACTTGTTTATTGGTGTGACCAAACACATCCGAAGCAAACAGGGGATCTCCTCAACCTATTGCTGCATTATGCGTGCCCACTGTACACACATACGTAGCACAGATATACACGAACTAGTTATGATACCCACGCACATTCTGGGCCTATCTTGTTGCTGATCTGTTTGTGCTTGCACCCCCCATTGCAACCATTATCTGTTTGCACCCACCGGCGGCTTGATAAGGCAAGTCAGCAATTCAGCAGACATGATGGCATCTTCAACAGAGTGATAGCTCCTCTCATAAGTGGCGTCCTGCATCAGCAACATGCACAGCTTGTTGAAACACAGCTCAGCCTAAGGGAGGTAATAGACCCCTTGCAAAAGGCACCGATCAATAAACATGTCTCTTGTTGCCAAAGACAAGGAGTAGTTACCAAAACAAACTGACAGAAATATATCAGGCATACAGACACACGGATTACCCTACAACACAAGTGTGCAGTGATAGTACACACACACATCCTCACACACACATCCTCACACACACACACACATCCTCACACACACGCACACACACATCCTCACACACAAACACACATACACACACACACACACACACACACACACACACACACACACAAACAACAAGACGCGAAAAAAGCAGCGACGCACCCTCAGCATTGCTGTAATGGGAGCCAAGCAGTGCCCGTCACCAAAAAGGCCAACTGCTGCTGCCTCTGCTGCCAGACGCAGGCATAGGCTTTGCCGCTTGCGTAACACTGGCTCTGCACTACCTGCATTATCAGAACAATACCTTTCAAGTGACGAGGAAGTTACAAAAAAAAGAGCTTATTTTGTCTTACATTCGCATAAAACCAAAGGCCTATTATATGGATTTTTTATAAAAGCGCACAGCAATCGTAGGCGAATCACCTGCAGATGTGGATGGAGCACATGTAACAAAAAAGAACAAATGCAAAGCACGGCAAAAATAAGCAAAGAGGAACAAGACTCGATTTGGTAAACCCATGGCACCAGGCTGTGTGTATCTGCACAATAAGCTAATAAACTAGATGTAAAAGAAAAAACTACGCAGGTAGTAAAACGTTATTAATTGAGCAAAACACACATGAGTTGCTTCTGGTGCTAACTGCTGGGCTGTGGAACTTCACAGAATGTTGGATCATAATGAACCTCAGTTTCCGAATCGAGGCACGGGGCTGTTAAGTTAATCATCGTTTACAACAATTAAAGGTTATCATTTACAACAATTGAAATGCAGCACTGATAATGAGCTTGCGATATTAGTACCAATAAACGCCTCTTCAACCATGTAAACACACACACCAGTGGGAGACCTGAGGTCATGAATGGGCACGTGTCACGTAAGTATACACCTTTTGGCTCTTGAGCGGCCCTATTAATAGTCTGAGGTTATCCTTGTATATACCATTCACTTGGGGATCGCCTTTTAGGGCGCGCTCGCTAATTCCTCTGGAGTACAAAGCCATTGCGCACAGATCATTGAATGTCCCATTTCCACATCTGAGAGAAGCCATGGAGTATAAATACGCGTAATACAGCTTTCAAAAGAAATCAAAGATACCCACCAAAAATTGAAATTTAAATTTCCAGCCACTTCGAACTCCTGAAAACTTCTTGGGTAAAAAGGGCTCATAGTGGCGACGTTTATATCCTCCAAGCAGAGCATGATAGGGTACCTCTAATTGTATTTCTAGAATGAATTAACCAGCATTTGACTTTCTGGGGCGAAACGCTCAGAACCCTTGTCAAAAATGAATCATAATGCTAAGGAAGCTCAACGGCCTTCCCAAATGAACTGACACCTATTGATGGGCCAAGTTATATGTACAGCACAAGGTCTGTGCACAGAAGTTATATGTGCAGCACAAGGTTTGTGCACAGAAGTTATATGTGCAGCACAAGGTCTGTGCACAGAAGTTATATGTGCAGCACAAGGTCTGTGCACAGAAGTTATATGTACAGCACAAGGTCTGTGCACAGAAGTTATATGTGCAGCACAAGGTTTGTGCACAGAAGTTATATGTGCAGCACAAGGTCTGTGCACAGAAGTTATATGTGCAGCACAAGGTCTGTGCACAGAAGTTATATGTGCAGCACAAGGTTTGTGCACAGAAGTTATATGTGCAGCACAAGGTCTGTGCACAGAAGTTATATGTACAGCACAAGGTCTGTGCACAGAAGTTATATGTGCAGCACAAGGTTTGTGCACAGAAGTTATATGTGCAGCACAAGGTCTGTGCACAGAAGTTATATGTGCAGCACAAGGTTTGTGCACAGAAAAGAGCATACTGAACCGATAGACATTCTCTGATTAAGGACTAAAACACAAACACATATATGCACAAACACGCACGCACATGCATACGCACACACACAAACACATACACACACCCACCCACACCCACACCCACACACCCACACCCACACACACCCACACACACCCACCCACCCACACACACCCACACCCACACCCCCACCCCCACCCCCACCCCCACCCACACACCCCCACCCACACACTGA
>Ga0307951_1000841_pt1 | contig 18073 bp, 15 predicted proteins | sample OrgLakmetagen374_FD_201842 | JGI IMG/M metagenome (GOLD analysis project Ga0307951, IMG submission 201842) | Saline water microbial communities from Organic Lake, Antarctica - #374 | ecosystem: Environmental > Aquatic > Non-marine Saline and Alkaline > Saline | place: Antarctica: Organic Lake... | reverse complement strand
TGCAGAAAGCAGGCTTGCCAGACGGTGTTATGAACGTAGTCAATGGCGATAAGGAAGCGGTAGACACACTGCTACGGGACCCTCGCATTCAAGCCGTTAGCTTCGTGGGCTCCACCCCGATTGCGGAATACATCTACACCACCGCCAGCGCTCACGGCAAACGTTGCCAGGCTTTGGGCGGTGCCAAAAATCACGCCATCGTAATGCCCGATGCTGACATGGACAATACAGTGAACCAGCTGCTGGGCGCTGCATTCGGATCTTCGGGTGAACGCTGCATGGCGCTGTCAGTTGCCGTTGCCGTGGGTGACGCCGCTGCCGATGCCTTGGTTGCCAAAATGGCCGAGGCCATGAAGGCGCTGAAAGTGGGTGCTTACAACGTATCCAGCAATGACTTTGGCCCTGTGCTCACCGCGCAGCACCGCGCAGCACCGCGACAAGATCGTCGGTTATATCGACAGTGCAGAAAAACAGGGCGCGCGCATTGTAGTGGATGGACGACATCAGGTGGTTAATGGCCACGAAAACGGCTTTTTCGTTGGCGGTACGCTGATTGATAACGTCACGCCCGAGATGACCAGCTACCAGGAAGAAATTTTTGGGCCGGTGCTTCAGGTGGTGCGCGTTAAAACCATGCAGGAGGCCATGGATCTGATCAACGCTCACGAGTACGGCAACGGTACCTGCATCTTTACCCGTGATGGCGAAACCGCGCGTTATTTCACCGACCATATTATGGTCGGAATGGTTGGCATTAACGTACCCCTATCAGTGCCGGTGGCTTATCACAGTTTTGGTGGTTTGAAGCGCTCTCTGTTTGGCGACTTGCACGCCTACGGACCGGATGGCGTGCGCTTCTACACGCGCCGCAAGGCTATTACGCAACGCTGGCCGTCTGCCGGAGTACGCGAGGGAGTCGAGTTCGCAATGCCAACGATTAAATAAACGTACACAGAGGTTTCTGGCGGTGTGTTCACAACGTGAGTCACCACTTTTTTTATGCTTGGCGCGACGCTGGCATTAAATTGAGCGATAAAACACACTGTGGCGCTCAACAACAAGGACAGAACTGCGGACCATGAAAAAGAAACTTCCACCGTTAAACTGGCTGCGGACCTTTGAAGCCGCAGCACGCCATCTGAACCTGACCAAAGCTTCGATGGAATTGAATTTAACCCAAGCCGCAACCAGTCAGCATATTAAAGGCCTGGAATCTCAGCTCGGCACAACCCTGTTCCGGCGATTACCGCGAGGCCTGGAATTGACAGACGCCGGCAAGGCGTATTTGCCAGTCGTGCATGAATGCATCAGGCGGCTTACCACAGCGACCGATGAAATTTTCGGTCAGGGCAAAACCCGGCTGTTGACGGTCAAAGCCAGTCTGGTGTTTTTTACCACTTGGATTGCACCTCGGCTGCCCAGTTTTTGCGCGCAATATCCGGATGTGGGTGTGCGTTTCACCAGTAATATTTGGCTGGCAAGGGATAACAGTGCTCATGATTCTGATATGGAAATTCGTTACGGCAAGGGGGGTTGGCCGGGCTTCGATGCCGATCGCCTGAGTTGGGACGAGCTATTTCCTGTGTGTAGTCCGCATCTGGCAAGCACCCTCGGATCGATCGACCAAGCCGACCTTGGCGCCTGCGAGCAACTGAGCAAACAAACACTGCTACACGTTATCGGTTACGAAGAAGGTTGGGGCCACTGGCTCGATCAAGCGGGCTTATCCTACATGACATTTTCCCATGAAGTTCAATTTGACACCCTGATTTCTGCCCTTGAGGTCGCGAAGCATGGGGGCGGATTTGCCCTCGGCAGAACGAGTTTGGTTGAAGATATGCTGGAAAAGGGTCTAATCACCGCACCGTTTGGACAAAAAGTACCGACGGCCGAAGCATTTTATCTGTTGCGTCCGTCTAATAAATACATTCACCCGCACGCTGAAATTTTTCGTGGCTGGTTGGTAGACGAGGCCAAACAAAAACACTAGTTCGTCAAAAATTCAATTGACCGAACGGCAACTTGCGAAATCCATACTCACATAAAAGTTCTCGTGTGATCCCAAAACCATCAGTTCGAGTACGAGGGTGCCATCGTCAAAGCTGTATCCGAGTAAAGTCAGCTGCTTGTTCATTCTGAATTTATATACACGCAAGAATGAAAGATCTCCCTTTTTCTGCTGCCCAAGCGCGGGGTCGGCCATCAGTTCCCTGACGGCTGCATCGAGGTCTTTTTTCTGATTGCCTTTAAGCTTTTTTACTGCTTTTTTAAACGTTGGCGACTGTAAGACACTGTTGGCTTTAGCCAAAATCGTAGGTCTCCAGCTTCCCGGCTTCTCGTTCTGCTTTTGCAATAATGGCTTGCTTCACAAACTCATAGGGCAGATCAGGGTTGTCTTCCATCATCTCACCGATTTTTGCCCAGTGTTCAATTTGTTTGGGAGGCGTGCGGTTAAGTGCTTTAGCCATAATGGTTGCTTTTTCTATAAGTTGTTGATCTAAACGTATGCTAGTCGTGGCCATTTCCATACTTTCCTAAAAATTTCCATTATTGTAGCAATGCGCTACAAATGAGGCAATTTGCTACAGAAAAATTGCGGCAAGTTCCCCGTAGGAGGGCACCCCGTGCGCGACAGAAAGCACAACAAACCACAGTACCTCTGCCCCGTTCCAAACCACAGCACCTCGCCCCCGTTCGCCCTGAGCCTGTCGAAGGGTCTCGAGTACCAAACCAAACCACCGAACCCAATTCCAAGTCGCCTTTTTTACTTAGGGTAAAACCCCACCCCAACCGCCACCGACTTTCGCCCGGTCTTGCAGGGGCATCCTGCCCCCAAGCCCTACCGCAGGCATCCCTGCCTGCTGCGAAACCCGGTACCGGTCGGCGCCTGAACTTTTTTGGTTATCGCGATGAGTGTCCAAACAATTGCCCAACCGCAAAATTGCGGCAAGTTCCTCGTAGGAGGGCACCCCGTGCGCGACAGAAAGCAGAACAAACCACAGTACCTCTGCCCCGTTCCAAACCACAGCACCCCGCCCCGTTCGCCCTGAGCCTGTCGAAGGGTCTCGAGTACCAAACCAAACCACCGAACCCAATTCCAAGTCGCCTTTTTTACTTAGGGTAAAACCCCACCCCAACCACCTCCGGCCGGGGCCTGATCCAGCCACTAGAACAACCGCTTAAGTTCCCGGTCGGTCAGTTTTTTATCACGACGCATCTTCACTTGGGCGAGGAACAGTTCCGCTGTAGCCAGCGCGTCGCTGAACGCATGGTGTGACCGGTAATGCGGCAATCCGTAACGATGGCGGCAGGCATTCAGGTTGAGGCTGGCGTGAGTTCCGAGTTGGCTCGGTGGGATACGACGTTTTTCATATAGCAGGGTGTCTAGTGCTTCCGGCTTCGGCCAGTGTATACCCATGCGTTGACTGTGGGTTTTCAGGAAACCCAGATCCAGTGGTGCATAGTGCATCACCCAGAGATCATTCTGGTGCTCGACTAACTGCTGCTCCAACCACTGACGCAGATCAACGCCTTGTTCGCGCTGCTGATCGGTTATGTGATGAACGTGGGCGCTGTCGGATACGTCGTCACCCATGAGAGTACTCTGTCTGAACAGGCAATAACCGGCCTGTTCCATCCGAATGGTGCCTTGTTCAATGCACACCCAGCCGGCGCTCAGAATGTGACTGTCAACCGGATCCAGGCCGGACAACTCCAGGTCCAGCACCCAAACTCGACGGCTTGCCCAGGGTTCACCCGGTCGAAAAAGGGTTTTTAGCCAGTTAACCAAGATGACCTCGCGCAAAGCGTTGCAAGGCCAGTGACTGGGCTCGTTTAATGGTGGCAAAAGCGTCTTTTAGATGGGCTCGGGTCAGCGAACTGAGCGAATCTGGATCGATGAAGCTGGTGGGCTGTTCGCCATTGGCCAGGGCATGACTCTGGCCATCGATGCGCAATTCAGTGATCAGCGACCAGGCCTCGACCAGGCTGTCAGCAAGTTCGGGGTCGATGGCCCCTGCGGCCTTCACCGCAAGTAAGCGATCCTGGGTGTTGGCTACCCTAATGCCCGAGGCCAACGCATAGACCCGCGCCAGATCATTTATCAGCGCTACGCCTCGGTGTTTCAGATCGAGCGTATCTTCGTGTTCGCCGCTGCTTTTGAGCACGAACTGGCGAAAGAAACCGAGTGGCGGGCGCCTGCGCAGGGCGGTCTGGGTCAGCATTGCCAGAAAGATATCTGCCTTCGGGGCGCGGGCGCTCAGGTGAGCCTGGATGGGTTCGAGTAAACTGGCATCGCCGTCGATCACCCGGACATCGAAAAAGATACTGTTGTTGAGCAATACCTCTGGCGTTGGCTGGTCAATCCAGTCGTCAAAGGCCGCCTGCCAGCCAGCAACACTGAGCCGCCAGGTCGGGTTGCTGGCCATGATGTTACCAGGACAGAGCAGGTAACCGCATCGATCGAGCGCGACACAGACCCAGTCCGACAAGGCTGCAAAATAGTTCGCTTCTTGCGCTGACGGTTCACGCGCCAGAATCAGCGCGTTGTCCTGATCGGAGGCAAAAGTCTGGTCCATCCGGGCCTGAGAGCCAAATGCCAGCCAGGCGAACCGCATCGGTGCCTCACCCAACTCAAGCAGGGCCAGCCGCACGCATCGCTGCACAAAGGCATCGCCAATGGCGGCCAGAATCTGGTCCAACTCATAGGGGTTGGTATCGGCCTGCACCCAGTTGTGAATGAGCCGGGGCACCAGATGTCGCAACTCAACCAGCGCATCCAGCGAAGTTTGACGCTGAATATCATTGATCAGGTATAGCGATGACACCTGCTGTGCACGCACCAGATCGGTGGCTGAGATCACGCCCACCGGCCGACTTTTTTCCATGACCGGCAGATGATGAATGTGCTGTTGGGTCATCAGCTTCTGGGCGTCGAACAGGGGCGCATCGACATCAATGGTGCATGGTTCATCAGTGGCGATGGACGATACCGGTAATGTTAAATCCATGCCCTCTGCTACCGCGCGATTGCGTAGATCGCGGTCAGTCACTATGCCGGCCAGGTTATCACCATCCATCAGCAGCAACGATGACACCCGATGTTCGCGCATGATGCCGGCGGCCGCCCTGATGCTGATATCGCTCTGCCCCACAACCGGAGCCAGATGCAAGAATTGTCGTACCGACTGGTTCAGTGGTTGCTCGAAACGGGGCTGGACATCGCGGTCAAGGATCAGCCGATTCTGGCGATGGCGCTGCTCGCTGATCTGTAGGAAAAACTGTCGCATTTGCGTGTATCGGCTGCACAGCATGTCAAAATCATCGCTGGACAATTTGAACACCAGTGCATCTTCGATGGCGAATACTCTGATACCACCAGTATTGCCTTCGAGCAGGGTATTAACGCCAAACAATTCATGCTCACCGAGGCGGTCAATCAGCTCATCGTTCTGGGTGCGCAGTTCAAAAGCACCGGTGCGGATCAGGTAGAGGTAACCGGTTAGGGTGAGGGCTGACTTCTGTTGCCGGGGCACGTAGTCGATGCTCAGCCGCCGGGCGACTTCCAAACGTTCATCGTCTGATAGCGCTGAGAACGGTAGGGTCCGGCCAAGAAACTCGATCACATCGTGCAGGTCATCGCTGTTCATCGTTCCTCCTTACTCTGCTGGCAGACAGTCTAGCAGCTCGACCCGGTCGGACAATGACGAGTCACTCGGCCTGCTTTGATTCACGTCAGTGACGCAGCGGATCATGAGGTTGGGTTAGCCTGCTTGATTTTTGGATGGAAGAACTCACTGTCGCGGCCGATCAGCCGCTTCGACCCAGACTGGCAGAGGTGTCGATCGCGCCCCCCGTTCTGGACTCCAGTCAGGCCGAATGACGGACTAAGATCGCCTTGAGTAACGGTTCGTAACACAAACTGTAGGATTGGGTAACAACGGTAAGGTTGGGCGGAACCAAACCACAAAAAGGGTTGCCCGCTGTTTGCGAGCCTTTACCAGCGCAACCGCTGACAAAAGACGACGAACTGCGTTGTTTTTTGTCAGCGGTTGCGTTTTCTTTAAGCTGGGCAGTCCCTGGCCTTTTTACCTCGCTAGAATAACTCCAGATCAATATCATCCAGGTCGGTGCGCAATCGTTGCTGCTCCAAATGATCTTCGATAGCCCGGCGTGCGGCCAAACGCCGATGGTTGTTGGAACGCTTGTTGTCGCCGGACTCGGTCGGCTTATGCAACTGATTATCTTCAATATTGGCTAGTTCAAGAGCGAATAGATTCGCAGACATAAGTTGAACTCCTTAGGGCGGCTGCCGTTTTTATTGTTGATCGTTAACGGTTGTTGGTGTTTGAACACATCCTGCCCGGCTGTAAGCTACTGAGCAGACTCAATAGGCTCATCTGACAGACCGGATGTGCAGCATAGTTCGTCCTTATGGCATTGCAGTGACCCCCATCGGGGATCAGGGTGCGTCCGTGGACGAGCATTCACCGAGCCAAGCTAATGCAGAATATGTGCCCAAATTGGTGTTGTTGATAAAACCATAGGTCTAGGGCGCGTTTGATCAAGACCCTAGTGAACCTGAATCGGGGATTCAGCGAGGCGAGTCTGATGGCGTTGTTGCACCAGTGCCGTTAGGGTATCGGCCGTCATCGACTGACTCACCATGGCGCCCAGTGCAATATCACAGCCCAGTTTTCTTAACAAACGCAACTGGGCGGGTTGTTCTACAGGGCTTGCGATCACATCAAGATTCAGGCTGTGCGCCATCTCGATCACCGCCTTGAGTACCGGTTGCTGGCCTGAGGAGACAGCTTCTCGCACCAGATTTGGCGCCAGACTCAAGGCATCAATAGGCAGGCTTTTCAGATAGCTGAGTGACGACTGGCCGGCACCAAAGTCACCCAGCACCAGGCGCACACCCAGCTGAGACAAGCGCCGCATGACTGCGCGCACGTAGGTAACGTCGGCCATCAGCTGGTTTTCTGTCACCACCAGTTCCAGTGCGCTGGCGGCAAGGCCGACAGAGACCAACAGGGACTCAACCCGGGCGATAAACGCTTCGTCATCCAGCATCGTTGAGCTCAAACGCAATGACAAACGCACTGTTTCGCACCCGTCGCGCTGCCAACGCACGGCCTCAGTGCAGGTTCGCTGCAGACACCAAAGCTGCAGCGCCTGACCCAGCCCTACTGATGTCGCCATCGACATCAGCACATCCGACTCCAGTCGGCCATAAACCCCGTGGTGCCAGCTGACCCGAGCTTCAACGCCTTCAAGGTGTCCACCGGTCAGGTGTGTACGAGGCCAGTATTCGAGTTGCACGGTGTGATCGGTCAGCGCCTGCTTTAATTCCAACCCCCACTGCTCGCCCAATTGGGGCAAGCCAGGCGGATAGGAGCCATGGTAGTGGACGCTATTGCCACCGCTACCGCTGGCCTGGAGCACCGCCTGCTGCGCCAGCGTCAACAACGTATCGATGTTGTCGGACTGCACCCGGCAAACGCCGATACTGGCTGTGACAGACACCATGTGCTCGTCTATTAACATCGGCCGGGCAACTTCCTCAAGCACAGCGGTCAGCAACCGGTCGAGACTCGATCGGTCGCCCTCGTATTCAATAAACAGTCCAAAACGGCCGCCGCCCAGCCGCGCTACCCAGCGCAACGGATCATTCTGGTTGATCAGACGCGCCGCCACATCGCACAGTAACTGATCGCCGGTGGCGGTGTCGGTATGACGATTCAGGGCATCGAAATCATCGAGATCCAGAATGGCAATGGCGTAGTGGTCGTGCAATAGCGGGTCATGTTTGTGAAACCCGGCTAACAGCTGTTGAAAGAAGCGTCTGTTATAAAGGCCGGTCAGCGTATCGTAGGCATCATTGCCGGAGGGTATCAGGCCGTCGAATCGATGCGACATATCCTGACAAATGCCTAGAAAATGACTGATGCTGCGATCTTCACTGCGCACAGCCGACAGCGTCAATTGCACTGGAAAGCGCTGATCACGGTCACCTCTGATCACCAGGTCACCATGCCAGCGACCGTTGTTAAGCAGCGCCCTGGCAATAAACTGCGATTGATGCGTGGGCATGACTGAAAACAGGTCGCGGCCCAGCAACTGACTTTTCTGCAAGCCCATGATCTGACTGAACATGCGGTTGGCGGTGCGAAATCGCTGATCCGGACCCAGTACAAACACACCGTCGGAACTGTTGTTGAACAGCGAGGCTGACAAGCTGAGCTCCTCACGCTGACGCATGTCGTTGCTGATATCGCGTCGGGTTCCGACCATACGCACTGCCTGGCCTGCCGCATTACGCTCGATCACCTTGCCACTGTCTTCCAGCCAGACATCCGGGGCATCATCATCGGTCAACAATCTATATCGGGCATGGTAAAACTCGCTGCGTCGCATCAGCTGTCGGGACATGGCCTGCCTGACCCGGGACCGGTCATCAGGGTGCACCCTCTCGGCCAGGTCAAGCCCTGCGTCACCCCCGGCTGATTGGCCAAAAAACCGGTGCTGGTCTGAGTGGTACACCCGCCGTGCGGCGATGTCCCAGTCCCAAAAACCAATACCACTGGCCGACATGGCCAGATTCATTTGTTCTTCATGTTTGGTCAGCGACTGATTCACCTGTTTGCGTAACGCCACTTCTTCCTGCTGGCGTTCGTTACTCTGATGCAAGGCTCGGGTACGTTCCTGCACGGTAGCTTCAAGCTGGTCACGGTTGCGGGCCAGCAATGCATTAAGCCGTCGGTTTACCAACGCCCGGCGCAAAGCCCGGCGCGCCATCAGATGCCCTTGCCAGGCACCGAGCAGTACCAGACTCATCAGCGGTAAGTGCACATTGATCAACGTCTCGGCGGGCAACGTTATTCCGACAAAGACTGGTAACACCATAACCGGCGTCCAGACGGCCAGAAATGCCCGCCAACTGGCGTATAATGCAATGGCCGCCAAGCCGACATAGGCAATCGACAGGGTCAGACAAAGTCCGCCATATTGGGCTTCGTAACCCCATACTGACGATTGCAACGCCGCCAGCAAAATCACCGACGGTGTGACCCGAAAGCCGGGATACCGTGTCTGCAAGGCAAGACCGAAACGTGACAACGCCAGACCCAGCCCGGCAAGCAACAACACCAGCCCACCGACCACAAGCATATCGGGCCGACCCGGGTGCACCGCTATGCACACCAGTCCCATCGCCAGTGAGGACACCCACAGCAAATTGCTGTGACGCAACAACTGGCGCTGACGTTCATGGTGAAAAGTGCGGATAGCTGACTGCATGCTAGTTACCGGCGGAATTTTGTTTGAGTATAGACCAGTCCTTGCCCTTCGCAGGGCAAACCGATTTGAATCAACCGAGCCTGCAACTAAAGGCCTATTGAAGTTAACCGACAGCCAGACCATCCACAAAACCTGATACCTTCTGGTACACTACCCCTGTTTTTTTGTACAGTGACCCGAGCTGATGAACCTGAATGCCCTGCTAGACCAACTCAACCCTGAACAACGCCAGGCGGTGGAAAGCGATGCCCAGCATCTGCTGGTGCTGGCGGGCGCCGGCAGTGGCAAAACTCGCGTACTGACGCACCGTATCGGCTGGCTGATTGCAGCCGGTCTGGCTTCGCCCTACAGCGTGCTGGCGGTCACCTTCACCAACAAGGCGGCCCGGGAAATGCGCGGCCGGGTTGAAACGTTACTGGAAACGCCGTCGAATACGCTCTGGATCGGCACCTTTCACGGCCTCGCGCATCGCCTGCTAAAACATCACAACAAACTGGCCAACCTGCCCGACAATTTTCAGGTTATGGACAGCGACGATCAGCTGCGCCTGGTCAAACGACTGCTGGTCGACCTGAACATTACTGACGATCGGGTCCAGCCCAAACAGGTGCAGTGGTTCATCAACGGGCAAAAAGACGAAGGCCGGCGTGCTGAATTTGTGCAGACACACGGTGACTGGTATCAGGAAACCCTGAAAAATATTTATCTGCGCTACGAAGAAATATGCCAGCGCAGTGGCCTGGTCGACTTTGGCGAACTGCTGTTGCGCGCCCATGAATTGTGGCTCAACAACCCTGAATTGCTGGCGAATTATCAACAGCGATTCACCCACCTGCTGGTCGATGAGTTTCAGGACATCAACACCATTCAGTATGCCTGGTTGCAAGTGCTGGCCGGTGACAAACTCAGCCTGACCATTGTCGGCGATGATGACCAGTCGATTTACGGCTGGCGCGGTGCCAAAGTAGAAACCATTCAGACTTTCAATCAGGATTTTCCCGGCACCCACCTGGTGCGGCTGGAACAAAACTACCGGTCTACCGCTACCATTCTGGACGCTGCCAACGCCGTCATTGCCAACAACCCGGCCCGACTTGGCAAAAGCTTGTGGACGGAGGGCGACCGCGGTGACCCGATCCGGCTCTATGCTGCCTTCAATGAACAAGATGAAGCGCGCTACATCGCCGATGAAATCAACCGGCTTATCGAAGCCGGCACCAACGCCAACGTCATCGCCATGCTATACCGTTCCAACGCCCAGAGCCGGGTACTCGAAGAAGCCCTGATTCACAGCCAGATACCCTACCGCATATACGGCGGCCAGCGCTTTTACGAACGTCTTGAAGTCAGAAATGCGGTCGCCTATTTGCGGCTGGTATTGAACCGTCAGGACGACGCTGCAATTGAGCGCATCATCAATGTACCGACACGTGGCATCGGCAATAAGACCATAGAAACGCTGCGCGTACTGGCCCGTGACCAGGGTTTTTCGATGTGGGAAGCCTGCCTCTCGGCGTTGGAAAACACTGTGCTGCCCAAACGCGCCGCCAATGCACTTGAAGACTTTATGTTACTGATCGCTGATCTTGAAAAAATTGTTACCGACAAAGAAGAACTGGGTGACATGGTCAAGGAAGTCACCTCGGCCTCCGGCCTGATTGAGCATCATGAAAAAGAGAAGGGCGAAAAAGGCCGGGCCCGGGTCGAGAACCTACAAGAACTGGTGTCCGCTGCCCAGAGTTTTGCCGGCAATGATGAAGCCGACACCCCGATTGCATTGCTTGCCCAGTTTCTGGGTGAAGCCTCACTTGATGCCGGCGACAGCCAGGCCGATGAGTTCGAAGACAGCGTCAACCTGATGACGTTGCACAGCGCCAAGGGCCTGGAATTCGACCATGTGTTTCTGGTCGGCCTGGAAGAAGGTTTGTTTCCGCACAAGATGTCGATGGATGATGCCTCAGGGTTGCAGGAAGAACGCCGGCTGGCCTATGTTGGTATTACTCGCGCCCGCCAGATTCTGACTCTGACCTATGCTGAAAGTCGCCGTCTCTATGGTTCGGAAACCTTTAATTCACTGTCGCGGTTTGTGCGGGAAATACCGCAGGAATTGATGAACGAAGTACGGCTGCGCTCGACCGTTAGCCGGCCGGTCAATTTCGGTTTGCAACAGGACATGGCAGTGTCGCACGCCGGCTTCAGTCTGGGCCAGCGCGTTATGCACCCGATGTTTGGTGAAGGCACTCTGATCAACGCCGAAGGCAGCGGCGCCCACGCCAGGGTGCAGGTGTCTTTCGATGATGGCAGCGAACGCTGGCTGATGATGCAGTACGCCAAACTCGAAGCGGTTTAGCACATGGCAGGCGCCGCCATTAACAGCTTTGCTCCGGTCGAGCCCGACCAGGCCAGAGTGCTGATCATCGGGTCGATACCGGGTAAAGCCTCGTTAACCGCGCAGCAGTATTACGCCCACCCGCGCAATGCATTCTGGCCGATTCTCGGTTACTGGCTCGGCTTCGACGCAACCCTGCCCTACGACGACCGGCTGGAACAGCTCAAACGGCACCGCATCGGCTTGTGGGATGCGCTCTATCAGTGCGAACGCCCATCCAGCCTGGACGCCGACATTGTAAAAACAAGCATCGTCGCGAATGACTTTGCCGCCTGGTTTGCCCGCCATCCGCAGACAGCTGCGGTGCTATGCAACGGTACAGCCGCGTTCGACAACTACCGCAGAAAAGTCATTCCCATGCTCACCGATGCCCAGCAAGCCGTTCCGGTTCACAAAATGCCGTCGACCAGCCCGGCACACGCCAGCCAGACCTTTGACCAAAAACGCGATCAGTGGCGCCTGTTGCTGGATTATCTATAGGGAGTCTCCCTGGCAGAAATCAGTCAGTGTCTCCAGCAGTGTCATCCAACCTCGTCATCCAACAGTGTCAGGGTTTCAGTTTCCCGGAGCCGATGGCTTCGTCCAGCAACACCCTCTGTGCTGACACAGGATCGTGGCCATTGGGTTGTTGCAAATGGTATTGACCGCCGGAGTCGAGTTCCCAGGCTTGAAGGTTATCGGTCAGATACAGTTCCAGGTCTTTGATCACCTTGTCGCGCAGCTTTTTGGTGAGCAACGGGAACCCGACTTCGACCCGATAAAACATGTTGCGACTCATCCAGTCGGCGCTGGCAAGCATCACGTCGGGATCGTTGTCATTGTGAAAACAAAAAACCCGGGTGTGTTCCAGGAACCGCCCAACAATGGAACGCACCCGGATGTTCTCGGAAATACCCTTGATGCCCGGCCGAATCTGGCAAACACCACGGACAATCAGGTCGACCTGAACGCCCGCCTGGCTGGCTTCATAGAGCTTGCGCACCATGTGCTCTTCATACAAAGAATTCATTTTTGCCAGCACCCGGGCCGGTTTTCCGGCTTTGGCGAAGGTAATCTCACGATTTATCTTGCGCATCAGGTTTTTATGCAGTGTAAAGGGCGCCTGATACAGGCAGTCGAGCTTGCTGACTTTGCCCAGACTGGTCAGTTGCAAAAACACCCGATACACATCATCGCCGATCTGTTTGTTGCAAGTTATCAAGCCATAATCGGTGTATATCTGCGCAGTTTTGGGGTGATAATTGCCGGTACCCAGATGGACATAATGGCGCAGTTTTTCACCTTCGCGACGCGCTACTAACAGCATCTTTGCATGCGTCTTGTAGCCCACGATGCCGTAGACCACATGAATCCCATACTCTTGCAACCGCTCAGCCAGCGCGACGTTGGCTTCTTCATCAAACCGGGCCAGCAATTCGATGATCACCGTGACTTCCTTGCCCGCCCTGGCTGCCGAAACCAGCGCCTCGACAATGATCGAATTGACACCGGTTCGATACAGGGTTTGCTTGATGGCCAACACTTGCGGATCTTTCGCGGCCTGACGAATCAGATCCACCACCGGCATAAACGAATCGAACGGATGGTGCAGTAAGATGTCGCCTTTGCGTATGGCATCGAAAATGGTGTCTTTGCGTTTCAGGACGCGAGGCACCCGGGCATCGAAATGAGTGTATAAAAGATCCGATCTATTTGTCTGGTCGATAAGGGTTACCAGCCGGTTCAGGTTGACCGGCCCATCGGCGCGATACAAATCGACTTCACTGATTTCAAATTGTTTGAATAGAAACTGCACCAGGTCATCGGGACAATTGGCGGCGACTTCGAGTCGCACTTCATCGCCGTACTGGCGATACACCAGCTCACCCTCAATTGCTCGCCTCAGATCACCGGTTTCCTCTTCATCGACAAACAGATCCGAATTTCGCGTCACCCGAAACTGGTAGCAGCCGATCACTGACATGCCAAAAAAGATCTCATCCATAAAGTAATGAATGATCGACGACATGAACACGTAATCGTTAGGCCCGGACTGGGTTTGCTCAGGCGACAATTTGATCATATCCGGCAAGGCTCGCGGACATTGCACAATAGCCTGACCACTGTTGCGCCCGAACGCGTCCTTGCCGTCGAGTTTGACGATAAAGTTCAGACTCTTGTTCAGGATGCGCGGGAAGGGATGCGCGGGGTCAAGACCGATCGGGCTGAGCAGCGGCAGCACTTCGTGTTCGAAATAGTATTGCAGCCAGTGTGTTTGCTGCTCACTCCAGTCTTCGCGTCTGATCACACGAATGTCCTGTTCGGCCAGCAATGGCAGCAGCATTGTATTCAACGTTTCATACTGACGCTGCACCAGTTCATGGGCACGCCTCGCAATCTGATCAAGCTGGGTTCGCGGTGAAATGCCCTCAGGCCCGGTCACCATGGAACCGGCCTCAAAACGCTCTTTCAAGCCACCAACACGAATCTCGAAAAATTCATCCAGGTTAGTACTGGAAATACAGAGAAAGCGTAAACGCTCCAGCGGCGGAATCTTTTCATCCTGTGCCTGCGACAGCACCCGGTCGTGAAACTCCAGCAACGACAGCTCGCGATTGGTGAAATGTTCTTGCGTTATTGGTTCGGCCATATCCCACCTCAGATTCAACTACGATCAGTGTATGACAAAACTGTTGCACAGGTGTGACAGCCGATGGGATTTACGCAGGTTTGCCATTACAGCCTGTCGGGAAGCAGGATCGGCGGCTAATCAGGAGCCGCCCAGCTGCTATATCCAAGCTCCATCACCCGGGCCACTTCGTCGTCAGGAACGAGACCCAGGTCAGCCAATTCCAGCGTATCGTAATGGAAGGCGTAAAGTCGGGAGGCAAATTCTGCAATGGGCAGGGACGCTTCACCGCGTATCTCTCCTTGGTCACGAATGGAGCAGGTAACCCCGTGGCCCCAGTCCTGGCCGCTGTCGTTGTTGGGGTTGAAAAAGTAAACCCGCATAACATTTGAGGGGCTAAGGGCGACGCGCTGAATTGTGATTGCATGGCGCCCTACGAATCGAGCGGCACTGTCAGTCACAGCAATTCCGGCTGGCTGGGGGTGAATCAGTGGCATATTGCCGTTGTAATAGGGGTGATAGCTGGCGTAAAAATGGCGGATGAACCCATCGTAGTCCTCAACCTCTCCGGTGTGGATGTTCGCCACCACAAGGAATCCGTGATTGACCCACCAGCCATAGAATTCCGGGTTGATCCAGCGGTGAGCGTCATCAACGCGTCCTTCACACAGACGCCACATCTCGCCGTATATGCGATCCAGGTGGGGAATGACGATCAACGACACCGGATCCACGTCTACCGGGGCCTCTTTCATCAGCCCTTCTTTCAGGTTCCTGGAAGACACTACGTTGCCTTCAAAGCGAGTCAGTACTTCGTTGTCTCGAGCAGCCCAGGCCAGCACCTGCAGCAGATAATCCGCCTCGTTGGACGCCCACATGGATAGTCCGATGGCAGACTGACAACTGGGGTTATTGCCCTGGCCCACACCCAACGGCGAGCCCAAAAGATTGAGGACACCGGCCAGCAAGAACACTCTCGCCGGCCTGGCATCACCGAAATTGGCGATCAGTTCCTGTTCCGTTTCCGGGGAGAGTTTGAGTTGGATCTGCCGCCACAGGGCCTGGGCCAGCGGCGGAGTAAACAGGGACCCTCGCTCCAGCATCATGGTCAGGCCATAGACCGCCTGACAGGATTCCGCATAGATCACATCGTCAATCAGAGTATTGACCAGTTGATTGTAGCAATAAAAATCATCCAGTCCGGTCATGGACAGCCCGAGGGCCTTGGGGATCAGATCGTTCAGGTCACGACTGCGCAGAAAGCGGAGCAAGCTCGCGTGGTAAGGAGAAGCCAGCCCGGTATCACGCATACTCCTGGCAAAATGAGTGGCTTCTGCAGTCAGTGCAACGTTATCCATTTCAGCAAGGCGCTGCTGGTAGACGTCTAGCCCCGGGTCTTCATTGCTAGCCGGTGTCGGCGCAAACAGGGCATGCACAAGGCGGCTTGCATCGGCGGTGCCGGTGGTCTGCAATTCGGGATCGTAAATGCATTTGGCGATCTGTCCGATCATGTCGCGAATACTGTCGACCTGCACCGGCCCCTGACCCAGCAACCGCCAGACTTCGGCTACCAGACTATCCAGCAAGCTTTCATAACCAAGATGTATGACAAGATACTGATAAAGCCCCTGAACAATGGTGCCAAGCTGTTTGGGTCGCTCACGATCCGCTTCGGTTAACACATCCGACAGCAGGTCCAGATTCAGTGCCATCACCTGGGTGAGAAAGTTGCGGGCCTGCTCCGAGGAGATGCCCGGGTGGAAGTAGTCACCACGCACCACAGCCAGCAGGCGCAGTTCACTGATGGCCTCTACAACGGTGGTTACAGCCCCAGCCTCACGCAGCGAATGCTTTGCAAGTGCTGGCTGCAGAATCGACGGCTGGGCCCAGTCGCTGGTTCCAAAGATACCCGCGGATTCCAGGGCGCGTACCCTGCGATAAACTCGGTCCAAACCTGCCGGTAGGGTCATCAGCACGCGCACCCTCTCCAGCAGAGCCCAGCTGGGAGCCTTTGGGTCCAGGCTGCGGGCGCGAGCAAAATCGGCCAGTGCCATGTCAAATTGTTGCGCGGCCTGCTCGATATCCAATGATCATCTCCTTTTCCGATTTCAGGTACTTATCCGGGGCGATATCACCATTATCATAAATAGCCTGGTTTCAGCGGGGCTGGAAACGAAAACAACGTCCGTTCAGTTAGCCAGCCAGAAAAAAAGCCGGGCATAGAACAAACCGGTCTTGTTCGATACCAGGCAGATGCGTCACGACGAAACCAGGCTCTCACCGCTGTCCCGGCAGACCCTGAGGACGGTGCTGATGTGTGGCGTTGTCACAGCGGCGATTTCTGCCAGGCAGGTCGCATTAAGCCAGCGGTTCGATCTCCCGATGGGGTTGACTGCGCCAGTAGGGTTAATCGGTTGTATGGTTCAGTACCTGAACAATTGTTCAGGTACTCCTGGGCGCAAACATAATGATTGCCATACCCGTCAAAGCAAAGGCTGAGCCCACAACATCCCAGGCCGTCGGCCTGATTCCATCCACGGCCCACAACCAAAATATTGCCATGAAAACGTAGACTCCTCCATACGCTGCATACACCCGGCCCGCAGCCACGGGATGCAATGTTAGCAGCCAGGCAAAAACCATCAGGCTCAACGCACCCGGCACCAAAAGCCAAATCGACTTTCCCTCGCGAAGCCAGAGGTAAGGCAGATAGCAGCCAACAATTTCAGCCAGTGCCGTGACCAGGAACAGGCCGATTGTCTTTAGCTCAGGCAATAAGATAATCCTTTGGAATCTGCCGCAACAGACTGAACGAATCAGACGTTAACTTAACTCATAAGATCACTGAAGCTTGGCCAATACTGGCGTAAAGTCACCTGCCAGGCATCCGGTTACCAGGGCAACACTTCGCCATTGCTATGCCAGAAGGAGCCGGTGTTTTCCAGGTTTAACGCCTCAATTCTGGCTGCCAGGCCCTTTGCTGACTCCTCGGGAGAGATCAGACCGCCAAAGTTCACCATACGGGTTTGAACGTAGCCTGGATGAAGCTGAGCCACAGCAATGCCCCTGGGTTTGAGATCCATGGCCAGAGACTTACCAAAGGCATTAAGCGCGGCCTTGGAGGCTCGGTAACCATAACGACCACCGGAATCATTATCGGCAATTGAGCCCATACGACTGGTAATGTTAGCAATCTTGCCGCCGGATGGCATTTGCGGCAGCAGTGCCTCTGCCACACGCAACGGAGCGTAGGCATTGATCTCCATCTGGGTGCGAATGGAGTCAAAATCGATATGGCCCAGTTTTTCGTCCTGCATGAAGCCAGCATTGTTAATCAGCACGTCAACAGACTGTGCTTTCAACTCGTCGGTCATTTTCTGGATGCCGCTGTCAGTGGTGATATCCACCCCTTCGATAACCTGCCTGGCGACTTCTTTTAGCTCTGCAGAGGCTTCACGGCAAACACCGATTATATGACAGCCCTCACTATTGAAATGACGGGCAAGTTCAAGGCCGATACCCCGATTGGCTCCGGTAATAACAACAGTTCTTTGATCAGACATTGAGACCTCCTGGTCGGTGGAAAAGACTTACGTAACCATAATAATCGCGAAACAGCTAAAACCGCAAACTGCGAGAAAAGCTGTCACGAACGTTTATGTGCCAGAACGGTCATTTCAGCCCTCATTTCAAAAAGGGATACATGTTTTTGAACCCGAAACGGGCTATCATTTTGGTGGTTTTAAAGATTTTACCACCCATATCTGGCATGTGCG
>Ga0307951_1000839_pt1 | contig 18091 bp, 16 predicted proteins | sample OrgLakmetagen374_FD_201842 | JGI IMG/M metagenome (GOLD analysis project Ga0307951, IMG submission 201842) | Saline water microbial communities from Organic Lake, Antarctica - #374 | ecosystem: Environmental > Aquatic > Non-marine Saline and Alkaline > Saline | place: Antarctica: Organic Lake... | reverse complement strand
CACCTGCTTTTTCCCATCAGGTCCCCTCCTAGTCTTTCTCTAGCTCATCTCGGTATTGATATGCCATTCGTGCCATCTTCTGACACCTTTTGGCGCCGCTTAAACCTTCGCAAGGCTGCCTGACCTTTTAGTATCTTACTGATGTCTAGATGCCCTCTCTTAATCATGCTGGCTGTGCCACCACCACCAGCGGAGTCTTTTCTTTTCTTTTCTAGGTGCCTGCTGAATTCGGTCCTCACAGTTCCTACAGATTCAGGCCCTGCCCAAGGTCGCACACATGCTGCAGCTGAAGTGTGTGCTCAAATCAAATTGCTGCACATACATATAAAACACACACTCTCACACACAAGAAACCAGCCTAGCTGCACCATAACATACTCACAGCTACAGGCGCTGCCTGAGGTCGCGCACGTGCTGCAGCTGGAGCGCTGGCTGATGGAGGGTGCATACAACAAGGTTCTGGCATCCAGCAAAGCCAATATGGCCAGCGACTTACATGCTCTGATGGTGGGCCAGCTGGCCATGACTGTAAGGTGGGTTGAAGGGTGAGGGTGAGTGCGGGGTGCGGGGAATTTGCTGCTTATATCAAAGGTTATATTCTTATTAGGTAAATGGAGCCTCAACGAGCTCTGATGGTGGGATTTCCGGCCATGGCGTGGGGGTGAAAATGTAATTCAGGCATGCAGAATGTGTGGCACAAATATTAAAAATACCAAGCACACAATGCGATTCTGCCATACTCTGATGGTGGTGGGCCAGCTGGCCATGGCTGTCAGGCAAACCCTGAGGACTCATAATAATAAGACTTGACTTGGGGTACTTAGGTAAGCAGGCGATATGACCCAGAACAGCTGGCTGTATCCTTTCAGCAGAGCAGCATGAAGTAGAAGATTGAAAGGACACACTAGCAGAGAGGTCAACTCTCTGTTACTTCCTGAGGTTATCACATAAGTGTAGAGGCTTGTATCAGAGTCTGATTGGGCCAGGTGAGGCGCGTGAGAACATGTCAGGCAGTGGTGACAGCTACCTGCGACTTGTAAATAATCTAATCACCTTACCATTAATCTAATAAGGCGGTTAACAAACAGAGTAGTTCATTTCTGGTATGTGCTTTAAGGAGGCTCTGCGTGTCTAATTTACAACCTTAGTCATCTATGCACGTCTGCTGCTGCGTGTCTCTCACAGGGACGAGGTCGCCAGCTGTTGCGAGAAAGCATACCCGCAGCTGAAGTTAGCAGATGCCCAGAAGATGATGTTGTTTGAGAATGAAAAGGCGGTCTTGGCTTACGCTGCAGAGGTGAGCCTGCACTTTTGCCTTACAGTTCAGTGCGCACGGCTCCTTTCAGTGGCTGCCCTCCCTGGTGCCTTGCTTCACCAGTTTGCAAGTAATCGATGCTTTGTTTAACGACACAGATGGTCTGCAAGTGGCCATACTGGTATCTTGGAATAAGGTGTCACGCCCAATCAGTGGCAGCGACGGGTCGTTTGACAAGCATTTTGTTGGTTGACAGTTGAGAGTGTCTGTACGTCTTATTCAGCAAGCTGGATGTGCGAGTCTAAATGATAACCTTTATTTTCTGGTTTTGACAATCAATTGACGACATTGGTGATAATTGAAAACATATGAGTGTTTGAAGAGGTACCATTAGTTCCAAGGGGACCCGGTACCGTATAGGGTATCTGATTCTATATGATGTGCTGAATCCTGTACTTTGCTGTGACAGTGATTTGATCTGACAATCTGGCATCTCCTATTATGCTTTACCCTCCATTTCCAAGCAGATTGCTAACTTTGTGCCTCTCTCCTTATATATGCACAGCATGGCTGGAAGGTGCAGGATAAAGTAATCCTATTCCAGCCAGACGGCCGCCCGGGAGCTGGCAAGGAAGGGCCTCCACCTTTGAAGCTCATTAACAATGCGCTGATGTACGCAAAGGAGCTGGAACGTATTGTTTAAGAGTTCTGGTGTATGCACCAGAAATAGCTCACGACCCCCTTTTGTTTTTCCGCCGAAGACTTTGATTCATGGGCTTCCTATACAGGATTTACAGGATTTACAGATAAAGCCATCAGTCAAAACGTGCAACTGCTAGGCTGCGTAAATAAAACGTGTAAAACTGTGATATTTGTTGTTGTAGTCCAGACTTGTAGCACCTACAAAAAAACCCTGGAAAGGGAGTAAAGGCACAACGCTGTTTGTGACATTGCAGCACTGAATAACATCAGTTAGCAATTAGGCATCTGCCAGAACTAAGCGACAAGCGACCGCAATAAGTTAATGATAAATTAATGAGGGGAAATCATCTGTGAGCTTCCTACACAGCGGAGTCATTCTGTTTGCGACGTTGGAGATTTTGTTAACGCCAGGGAGTAATACCTACACCACAATATTTGTTTGAATGGAGTCAACCGGCTCCATACTGCGCGTCAATGACACGTTTAGTATTTGATGAGTTGCTCGATGTGTCCACAAACTTGAATCAAGAATAAATTTTGATTTATTCTATTATGTCACAAGCATACATAAGTAACCTTTGTGATACCTAACAGATTACATTTATGCTTGCCAAAGCAGGGAGGCTGCCCTTGAAAGTGCCTACCTTGTCACCTCCAACAGCCAAGTTTAAGGCCTCCAGGAGAATGGTGTCCCCGAGCAGCATGTCAGAGCCCATGGTCGCAGCGAAAATCAACTTCAGCGCTGTGAAGGGTGTTCTGTTTGATATAGGTAGGTGCGCAAGGTAGGAAGGTGCATTTGCTTTGCGTACCTGAAAGAGCGTGTTCTGAGGCAGGCACTGCAAGCGTGCTTGCAGACGTGCTTGCAGGCAGGCATTGAGTTCTTCAGCCAAAACCTAGGACAGACTATGTATTTTGTTTTTTTACAGACGGGACTCTTTGCAACTCGGACCCCCTACATTTTCAAGCGTGAGTAACTGCGTTGCCGTTGTTCACAATCATTGTTTTAAAAGGTTGTTATTGCATATCGTGCCCCGCGCATCGTCTATTACCCTGTGAGCACAGTAGTGGGTGGCAGAGTTAGTAGTTGTGGGGGGTTTTAGCCAATTGAACTAGCTGGAAGGCAGTTAGGATACCCAGCAGTAAGAAGGGGTGAGGAGTACCTGGGCCAGCATTTGGGAGGAGCGGGGACTGCCATTTCATAAAATACTTCTTAGAAAAGTGAAAGAGACTATACTGGCAGCACTGCCCACATTAAGAGGGGTGAGGAGTACACGATGATTGCGCCGCTTCATCCCTATAGGGCCTCAAATAATCTGGCACTAGCTTTATCATGACTGTCCATAATCACTGTTTTGATCACTGAATAATTACAGCCCGAGAGCATGTGCAGTGCGCAGTCTGTTTGGAGGCATAGCGGGCAGTTCGCGGTTTCTGAGAAATTAAAGTGCATGGCATGCTTTGAAGTGAAGATGTGTGGCATTTGAAAACGTTATGATGAGATGTGAGAGTGGTGCTACTCTTGATGCAGCGGTGGCTGTGAAGTCTGTTCGGGTTTGAGTTCCTTTCAGTAGGTGATACAGAAATCCTTTGCCAGTGTCAGCCTTTCCCAATTTCTGCACATTCCTCATGTCTGAGTTGACCCCTTTACTAATTTTGTAAAAATTGAAGGTAGCAGTGATTGTGCGCTTGTTCTGGTCTGTTCTAGCTGCGCCCTTCTGCAGGCTGCAGGCCAACAAGGTTGCGTGAATGTATCGTTTAAAGTGACTTGTTCACATGCTTACATCGTGGCTTCAGCTTTCAAGAACTGCTTCTCAAGCAAGAGTATAACGGGGGTCAACCAATTTCTGAGGAGTTCTACCGCGAAAGAATAAGCGGTGTGTTGTTTGTTTTTTGCATGTGTCGGATGTTTCCTTGTATAGATACAGCATACCACACACTCAAAGTCTGCATACCTGTGTCTACTCAGCTAGCAATACAAATATTCTGAATTACCAGACAGATAATGCTGCATGCTTTTTAACATCAAGCAGAGACTTACAGTGGAGTCCTTCAACCTTACCTTGACAGTTTCAATTTCCGGCTCACACTCCAGGTAGACACAACCCAGACATCGCGTACGACCTATTTCCTGAAAAGCCTGAGAAATGGAGGACATGGTTTTCTAACATGAAAGAGGCCCATTATAGGGACTTGGCTGGTGAGGGCGTTTTTTCGGTTGGCCACTTGCTTCTCCTGGTCAGGAACAGAAGCAGAGGCGAAAACAAAGCACGCTGCAATGCACGCTATTGCTGGACTGATTTTGAAGGACTTAACAACAGGTTAAATCCTTCTATGTTCTCATGCTTGCAGGCTCCACCATTATGCCTCTGAAAGGGCTCGCTCGCTTTATGGACTGGATACGTTCAAAAGAATTGAGAAGGTGTGGAAGGAACCTTCGTGAAAGCTGCTTTTAAGTGGCCCCTTTTCTTGATCATCGTGGGGAGAGGCATGACTGCCTGCGTGATTCTGCGTGATTCTGCGTGATGCATTTTTGCTACCCTTTTTCTGGCCTTGAAAGCAACTTCCTCGAATATACATGCCAAAAGGTCACTGTGGCACGCTAAGCAGTTTAAAATTACTGTGTGATTCCACCCAATATATGGGCATAGCATTAGATCATCTATTCCTTTCCAACGTCACAACTAGACGTGCACGAACAGGCAGGCTGTGCTTCTACTGATCTTTTGGGACCTTGGGCAACGATACTCCATGCTGCCTTGTGGCAATGAAAACCCAAGCATACTCAGTTGCTGCGCCAATTATCCTGTGCTGTTATCTGACGATCCGATTTTGCTTATCCCTTGTAGTGTGGCAGTGACAAATGCTCCGCGAGACAATGCTGAGATGATGCTGAACGGCCTGCGGCTTGAGAAAACCTTTGAGGTGCGTGTTCCTATTCAGAGTCAAGGTATACCGAATGCAACATTCAATTGCTCGTTATGGTTTGCTCTGAGGTGTCTAGCAACCAATGAACTGACCACTGGACACATTGAAAACTGCAGGCAGTCATACTAGGCGAAGAGTGCACGCGCCCCAAACCTTACCCTGATCCTTACCAGGTGAGTTAGATATTGGAGAACTTCATAATTATCCTTAGAAGTTGAGTGTCCAAGAGAAGGGAAGTCCGTCCTGGAATGAATTAGCAGGCATCAAGGAAAGAAAGTAGAAGTGCGCTACAGTACACAGGTTTGAGTGCCTTGAAAGAGAGGCTTGACATTTTTGTAGCTACAGGGCGGACAGTTGTTCGGTACAGGCACTTGAGCCATGTCCTGTTTAGGCATATGGTGGCTGTGACATTAAAACCAGTGAAGCCTTTCTTTCGTCACTTAAAGTCTTATAACACGCTTGTCCCCCCCCCCTTCTCTGCTAAGACTTTTGTGTTAGTTTAGGGTAGGTATTGCACTCAGCCTAGGCTTGTCCAAGAAACATTAGTTTACATAGCGCAATCTACTCTTGCACGATTACCTTGTACAGGCTGGCCTGCGTGTGCTTGGATTGGAGTCAAATCCCTCTGTTGGACTGGTACTTGAGGATTCTCCATCAGGCATTCAGGTAACAAGCAGTCGTCCATCTAAATTGTACAAAAAAAGCAAACCTGGTAGACCTCACAGCTCCTTCTCAATGAAAATTAGGAAGGTCCAGCAAACAAAGCACAGACCATTTTGCAATTTATGTGCATGGAGCATGAAGTATCAGTCACTGCCTGTGTAGTGTTTTCTCTACAGTTTTACACCAAAGATCAATAAATGTGCTTGCGCTTGTCTTCTCTACTTGTGCACAGGCCGCCGTTGCCGCAGGCATACCTGTGGTTGGGCTGACCACTGGCCAGGCAGCCTCCACACTTGTGCAGGCAGGCGCAAACCTTGTTGTGTCTGACTTTGATGAGCTCATGGATATTATAGAGGGTTAGAGGAACTGAAAGTTTTAAATGATACATATTTTCTTTTCATGTGGCTCTGTATTTTCTGAGAGCTAGGATTGAGAAGCTCCGCAGGCCATTCTGCGTACACGAGCAGTGGAAAGTAGAAGTAAAAGCAGAGATTTATGCTGATGGGGTGTACACAATGTATAGTTCAGCTTTTGAATAATCCAATACACAGCGCCCACTGTTTCCTCCTCAAAAGCATCACAGACACATATATTTACCTGAACAGACGTGCCTTTTCCAGCGCTGGTACCAACTCATATCAGGAGCCGATTTCTTGTTAAGCCTACAACCTCCTAATCCTTCAAAGTTTACCTCAATTGATTTGTTCCTCTCTTTTTGTGGTGGAGGATTTTCTTTACAGTACTCGGTATTACCAAGGAAGAAGACAAGAAGAAAGGCTTGTTATATAATCTATATCAGCGTGGACAAATCATGTGATTCCCTTATCATATTGATGTGATTAACTCATTTACAGTTTGTCATAGCAAATCACTGTCACTGCAAAGTATAAGTCTCAGCACAACAATCTATGTTTTAGGCCAGGGTCGGGTCTCTCTCGAGCAAAGGCTGGGAACTGCACTACAGACTGCAATTCTCCTGATTCTCTCTCTCTCTCTTTCTCTGCTGTTTCTCAAATCCAACTTGCTTGACACACTGACATATACTATACCACACACACTCTAGTCGGCTGCCGCGCCTCTCCTCCCCAGGGCTGTGTCATGCTAAATCAGTGGCATGTACGAATTGTGTGATTTTCCCTGGATTTATAATGTGAACAACGGTTTTATGGTTATTTGGTTGTTTGGCCAGTTTAGATGGTCCTCTTGTAACAAACTCGCTGTTTTCTCAGACTTGTCTAAGTACCATCTCCTCTTGGGCGTTGCTTGAGCCGTCGATTCCTTCTCGCGTGGAAAGGGAGGAGACGTTAAAAACCACCTTTATGGCTCATACTTGCAATCCATGCTTAAGCTGGTACCATGATTTGTCGTGACAGCTGGGAAGTTTACTCAACCTGCTGGCTGAGCATTGCATAGTTTACTGAGCTAATTGAATACCGCAATATCAAAACCAGGAAATGCTATCTTCAATAAACTGGCTTCGCCAGCTTATTGAACGAGACTAGGCAAAACAACCTCAACTGAAAAACCAACTAACCAAATCACACGAATCGTCACTGCCAACAATTGAGCGTGGCAAGTTATTTGGTTGTCGGGCCAGCTTAGATGATCCTCTTGTAACTTGTAACGAACTCGCTCTTCATCCATCATCTCTAAGTGATACTTGAGCCTATGCCTTCTTCATTCCTCACGGTGAAGGAAACGCTGAACAACACCTTTATGGGAGGGCTTGAGCAGGTAGTGCTTCTCAATACATGCAGAGCTACTAGTGCTAGTAGCAGCTGCAGCAGCTGCAATCATTCACGGCTACTCCCGTATAGCCACAGATAGCCTAACCTCAATGCACCAAATTAAAAAGCAGCTCTCACAACCAAACCTCCACCGCCACCACATCCATTGAAAAGAAAAAGAAAAACTACTCAGGCAGCGAAAGCCACTCCCCACATCAGTTAAGGACAAGGAGCCACTTTGGTACCAAGTACCGTAAAGCTCCTCCACCGCGAAAAGGAAAGGAAAAATCAATGGGGATCAAAAGGGTTGCAGGCTTGGCCTGAAACCAGCTCCTGATGAGAGTTGATAACAGTACTGGAAGCGGCACGTCTGGTACGGACAAGAAACTACGCAGGCAAAACTACGCAGGCATCGCAGTGAAAGCCACTCCCCACATTAGTTAAGGACAAGGAGCCACTTTGGTACCGAGTACCGCCCGTAAAGCTCCTCCACCGCGAAAAGGAAAGGAAACATCAATGGGGATCAAGAGGGTCGCAGGCTTGGCCTGAAACCAGCTCCTGATGAGAGTTGATAACAGTACTGGAAAGGGCACATCTAGTACGTATGGACAAGTTTAGCAGAAAAGTTCACAGAGTGCACATGGAGCTTGGAGGCAAGCTTCGTAACTCTTTGAGAATTGAGACCCAGTTCCTTGAAAGGCTTCAGAGTGTGAGTGTTGTAGATGGCGACGTCCACACCCAAAAGGACGATGTGGAGAGTAATGGAGGCTCCTTGGAGAATGATGCAAAGGTCTGTGCTGTTCCTTTGCGGCGTTCAGCTGGTTTTGAGGTCTGTTGTCAATTGCCCCATGCCACTTCGAAGAACCCACCCCCCTACATTAATTTGTTGTTCTTGTGTTTTTGCAGCCTGTAAATTTCGTGTCAAGGGCATTAGTGCTTGCTCTGTATATATACCGTATCACTAGTGTGCTTGTAGTATTTTCACTCCAGTAGGCTTGGTAGCTAGGGTCGAAATTTAGGGGTCTGGCAAACTGTTGTTTGGTAACTAGTGCCCATATTTGGAGGGAAGTCGTAATGTGCCTCGGGGTGCAGTACGTATTGGAATCTTTAGCATTTTTATTAATGGTGCTTAGTGGGCTCTCAGAGGTGTTTCAGAAAGTTCTGGGTGCGTGTGAAGCAAGAGCAGTTCCTGAGAAGTGCACAATGCTAGTGCAAGGGCGCTTCCTTGCGAGTTCCTTGTGGTGTCCAAGACGTGGCCACTGTGGTGCCTGTGAGCGCATTGCGAGCTTTCCCTTGTAGACCTCTTTGTTGAACTTAGCAAATAAAGTGCGCTGTTTGCTGCACGCCCCTGCTAGGACGTGAAGGTCTAGGGGAAGATTGTCCTCTGGGCTGTCTGCCGCAGAACCCGCGGTGTTGCTTGGCTGATGTGCTTTCCTTTTTGTTCTGTTCTCTCAATTGTGCGACTCATCTGTGCAAACTTTCTTGAGTTCCCGGTGTCCTTTCTGTGTGCTTTCTGGAGCTCCCTTCAGGCTTTCCTGTTCCCAAATTTCTGTTTCAAAATGCTGGTGCAAGGACATATGCTTGACACGTTGTTTCATGTTCTGGTGCTCCATTGCCCACAAACAGACCCCTACGTAACTCAGAGTTTTACAAATTCATTAGTGGCTGTGATCTTTTTGATTTATTTATTTGTTGGGACCTTTAGGTTGAGCAGCTATGCCAGGCTGGAGGCTTTTGTAAATCAAACTTTTGTAATCCAAACTAAACTAAACTAAACTAAGTGGGCTTGACTGAGGCTTTTCCTTTGTAGTGTACCTGCAATTTCAGTGGAGTTTATACCTGTGTAGTAAAGCAGCGCCTAGTACAGGTGGTTGTGTATTGTTGTGTAGGCCAATCCGTTTTGATTGATTGTACAAGTCACACTTCATTCATGTTATATTCCTTGGAGTCGGGGGCAAAATCTACAATCAGTACACCAAAACTCTTCTACTAAACCTGGGCATCCCTCTGCACAAAGTGCACCAACTAGCTACTGCACTGCCATGCAATTCAAAACTTTTTAAAGATCACAGAAACAAGAAACAAACTACAATTCAACAACGACAACAGTGATAATAGGGGATCTGAATAAGGGGGGGCAAATGGTAGCTAGAGCGGCTGGCTTCAGGAGGGCTAGACGCAGGCCAGATCGCATGGCTGACAGCCCGCCGGATCCTCATAGTCTCTGTTGTTTCTCTTTTTCAATTTTGGTGGGGCTCTACGAGCCTTTTCTTACTGCACGCTGGTGCTTTCCAGTGAAGACTTTTACTTTTGCTGCAATGTCGCAAACAACATTGTGCCTTTTTCCTTAATTAAGTTTTTTGTAGGTGCTACAAGTCTGTGGTGCTACAAAAAACACTCCTCACATTTCAAAAATGATTAATTAATAACGCAGCCTAGCAGTCGCACTTTTGGACAGATGGCCTAAGGTGTAACATCTGTGGACTTGTCCATACCAGGCGCGCCCTTTTCAGTAGCATCACCAACTCTCATCAGGAGCCGGTTTCAAGCCTGCAATCCTCCTGATCTTTTTTTCTTTTCTTTATTTGTACCAGACCCAATTAGACCATAAATTGAAACAAAAGCAAGCCACCAAAAAAAAAAAAACCTTATGTGCAGTAATGCTTGCAGACCCACACGGTAAAGAAGAGGTTGCTGACATCAGTGTGAGCAATTAAAGACAGGTAACGCAAACAATACTTGACCATACGCTAGTGTCAGCAAAAACACGTTTCATTTGTTCTTTATGCTTCGAGCCAATGAACTAAATACCCATTGTTGTATCCACCATTGAGTCAGGCGGTCTCTACCAGAGCCTGAAGCCTTCCTTGGGTGGTTTCTGCAAAAGATGAAAGCATGAGCAAGTTGGGATGGCAAGAGCGCTTGTCATCTGTTTGTGCTGTGACACACACACACATACTCACATACACACACTCTTGTCACACTCGCTTCATGGACTTTTTGTTGAAAGTAATAACAATATCAGGGTTATCCTGACCAAAAGTGAGATTCTCGTAAACCATGAAGCATGCAGCTGTATGGTGTGTGAACCGTGTACAGCATAGGCAGGCAGGCCTTGGAGATTGGACAGCTTCAGTCTTACTAGTCGTTATGGAGTGATCCTGCAGCAGCTTGCAAAGCTCCCGTACCCAACGAAGAATACCAGATGCTTAAAGGTTGTGAGGCCTGGTCGGCTTGAAGCCAAACACACCCTCAAGCTACTATTTCTAGGTGTGCAGAGGGCCTCAGTTACAACAGCAGACAAATGAGCAGAACATTCCATTCATTGCAGGCATGACAACTCATGTAGAAAGCAAACGAAGGTGCTTGATCTCTATTGAAGACAGCCTTCCACCAAAGAAAGTGCCTTCAACCAAAGACAGCCTTTACAGGGATTCGATTTGGGTCTAAAACTCACCACTCAGGAATACCGCTCATACCGCCTACACTTGTATCCCCCTTCCCCAAAACAATATATAAACAGAGCACCCCCACCCCTAGAAATACTACTTTTCCAGCATTTGCACGTTTTCACTCTGGGGCCCTTCACAGTTTCAAGAGCTAAGGGAGCATACTATTATACCTTACACTCCACCCGCCCCCCTTCCAATATAAAGATTATATACCCAACATTTCTGGACAATTTGATCAATGTCCCCCCCGATATGGGGATTAGGGGCGGTAGCAAAACTTTTTACGATGCACAACTCTGGTAAACATGCCTGTTTGAATTTGGCCAGGCCGATTTTTAAGGTCCTTTGGTAACGTTCATAATGGCAGAAACGACTGTATAAATTTGGCGTATACATACACATGCACGGGTCTGGCTAATCCTAGACATTGTGTAAGATTGTGCCGTCAAATACATTTAAGCCAATTGATCGACATTACATTGTAAATCAGCAGTTTCGGAACCTTGCTCATCGTATACTTCTTATATTGACTTCCTGAAACGTAGGTTGATGAGGAGCAGGCACAGGCACTGGACAACTGCTAGAGGCTTGTTCCCTATAAGCTGAATGAGCATGTATGAAGCATGTTCGGGTGCAAGTTGTCATGTTCGGCTTAATTCTGACTCGGATTTGAATAAATGAATGGCACCAGGGAAATCATGATAGAAGCTGAGGACATAGTCTGATATCTCACAGTGTCATCACATGCTGCGCCCAGTTTCTGTGGATACGCAAAAGCTGGTACCTGATCTCTATTGTACATGGAGTCCCTCCGGTTAAGGATGTCAATGAAGGCCTGTGTGTCTAGCTCTCCCTCAGCATTGCCCAGCAGTGCAAATATGATGTCGAGCACCTGCAATTACGTACAATAATAACAAGGTTTACTTGCAAGGGTAGACGTCAGTCAGTTGTCAGTTGGTATGCCGGTAACCGCTGCCAGCAAACATGTGCCACCACATAAAAAAGACGCAAAGTACCAAGCATATGTTGCAGTTGCACAATGCAGGTGACAGTCCTTTATAATCACCCCATCAGCACCTGCACCTGCACTCACTAACTCATTCCATTGTCTGTGGGGTAGATTTTTTTATCAAAAGATATATGGCCTGCTCACATTTCAAGAGGATTGGGTGTAAACAGATGCTATGATTCAATCTTCAGGCAGAGGGGCTTCACATCATGATCACCTTGTGAGAACCAAAAAGCCTGAAATTTTTCTTAGCCTTTGAGGGCCATCTTTTGTGAAGATCATGGAGAGGGGGACACAATGAAGGAAAAAGCTCGGGACCAAGGACGTAAAAAGAATGCCAGGCAACTCAGCTCTAGGATATAAGCGGCGGGCATTCAACTTGAAACGTATGCAAGGACCCTCTAATGACAGGGGGTATGCACAGCCACCAGCCATATGACCGAGGATATTTACAGCGCCATTCAGCAGTGCATCTAATTGGCCCTCCAGGAGACTGAGCCGCCTCCGGATGTAGGCACAAATGAGGGTACACATGAGACTCGACAATTCCTCAGAACTTCACGGCACCGCTACCTTGGGAGTTAGCAGTGTGCCGCCACTCTGCTTGACAATCTTGAGGAGCTCCGGCTTCTCGATTTTGAGGCCCACCTTAAAATGGGCAAAAGGAACATCAAAGAAAGGAGGCACGCCGTTTCGGGTGATAATTGAAAGCCAGATTCTTCTGATGTGAACGTCTGGTGACATAAGAAAAACCTCGCAATAAACATAGCCATAGATTCAAAGAATCAAATTGACGCAAGCAATATGTCAAGAGCGGCCAGGACCATGTGCAATTACGGCGTACACACGCACATCCCACATTAATGATTTTCATGAACATGGCATATGTTAGTGATTCCAGCCAGCCCTTGAATGTTGCGTGGCACACAAACACAGTGCCGTCAGCTTGGGGTGAGTTTGAGGGTGCTGGCAGCTTGTCACGCGTAAAATGTTGCAAGGCTGGGCAAGCATTAATTGTGCAAGTGATGCATATGGGATGCATTAACTGTGCGAGTGACGCATATGGGATAGACAGGAGATTTTAAATGTAAAGTCATCATACACTAATCTCGTTATTTCTGGTCGTAACACATCTTACCTTGTGGCTAAACTGCAGGGCCACAGTAAGCTGATGCTTTTTGCGACACAGATTATGAACAGAGCTGAACTCTGCTCGTGTAATCTCGTGCTTTGCAAGGTGCTCCGGGATTTGGTCGGCCTGCGTTTGTACGATCAACCAGCATGAAACAAGTCCGCTGGGAACCTAGGGTGTATGGGTTACTACAGTCAATCGTTTAGTCCCACAAAGGTAAAGCATTGCATTGCCTGCGATCAAATCGACAAACAAATTAAAATGCCATGAGTACTAATACCCTCCCTTTTTCTCTTTTTCTTATAAAAAGGCATGGCCACTTTTTGTCATTAGATACGTCCTTGCTCGTCCTTTACCACTTCCTCAAGCAACAAAGGCTACCTTAAAGGTACACAGATCTAAGCAACTGCATTGTTGGGAGGCTACCTAAACAGTATCCCTAAATTGCACCTTCACTTGCCAATCCCTTCTTTACTTAGGCAACAGAGGCTACACAGACCCAAGCAACTGCAATGTTGGGAGGCTACCTTAACAGTCTCCCTAAATTGCACCTTCACTTGCCAATCCCTTCTTTGCTTAGGCAACAGAGGCTACACAGACCCAAGCAGCTGCATTGTTGGGAGGCTACCTTAACAGTCTCCCTATATTGCACCTTCACTTGCCAATCCCTTATTTGCTTAAGCAACAGAGGCTACACAGACCTGAGCAACTGCACTGTTGGAAGGCTGCCTTAACAATCTCCCAAAATTGCACCTTCGGAGCCAATCCCTTCATAGACCCTTTGCAAGCAATCCCGGCAAAAGGTCTCACATAATTTCCCTTTTTCTTCAATCATGCTCAGCTCTGCCCCTCCTTCAAACTTGCCCAATACCTCATCTTCATTTCTTAGCGCCGTCGATCCAAAGTTTCAGAGTAGCAAATTTGAGGTTCAATTTCCACCCTCACCTCGCAGAAATTTTCCATACATACATATTAATGCCAACATTGCATCAACACATCAACCCGCTTCACATCATTAGTTGCCGAGCCGCTATAGCTCCCAAACCCAAACACACCCGTCCTTACTCAACATGTACCCACGCTTTAAATCATGTGTAACTGACATTCCCCTCCAAAGGCACCCATCCTCTTTCAACACAACGTACCTTGTCCAACAGCGCATCCACACGTTTGACGTCACTGGAAGCCACCAGGCTGCGCGCAAAGTCAATGCCTGGTACGGTGCCAGAGCGTGTGACGTCATAGTGCAGGAACTCAAGCTCCACTAGATCGTCGTGCAGCTGTCAGGTGGGTGCGGTTACAGGTTAGGTGGGCTTGGTATTACTGAATGCAGCATTCAAGGCTTTAGTATTAGATACGAGGGTAGGTTGGGTGTGGCAGTTAGTGCATATGATATGTAATATATAATGGTTCCATAGGCAGGAGTATATGCTTTACCTTTCTTGCCTGGAGATCTGCATGCCAGAAAAGATACTGCTTGCCATGCCTCGCATTTATGAGGATAAGCGCAAAATTTTGGCAAAGGCTGCTATGGCACTGATAACACTCACCTTTCTTAAAAAATCAATGAACTCTGGAAGTTTAAGCACGCCTTTCAGGTCCGCGCCAAAGAAAGATACAAGCAGGCCGGCCGCATTCCTGATTGGGAAGGCAAAAGATGCACAATATGAAGTCATTGGAGCCACTGGAGCTTCAAATCCATATCCTGCTGTGTGCATTGATTTATGGGAGGAGGGTGAGTGATGCACAACACAGAAGCAGTTGGAGCATCAAGTTCATAAACTGCTGTGAGCATCGGTTTCGGATGTGGGTGAGTGGGTGAGTGATGCACAGCGTGCAAACCGTTGGAGCCACTGGAGCTTTAAGTTTGTATTTTCTCGTGCATGAAGGGACAACGCAGCGAGTACAGCGTCGCTAGTTAAGGGAGGAGCAGCATTAAATCACGCAGCCAAGTGAAGAGTAGCTAATGCGTGAAAAACGCGGCTGTTTGTGCTTACAGAGCGCATCATCATGAGGTTGTTCTTGAGGACGAGGCAATGGCCAAAATTGTATGCGCACGCTTTTCATGTCTGTACAAAAAGGCAAGAGACTGGGCCATGACAAACCTTACAAGTTTCAGGCTTTTGGCAAGGCTCTAGCTAGTGCCCATTCTATGGCTCCACATCATCATTTTGTGCAGACTGCTTTTACACGATTACGCTCTTGCTCTTTAGCTCCAGGCCAATGGTCAAGGGCTAGGTTTGGAACATTCCTAGCAAACAACCCTTACTTGAGTCAGACGTATGGGTGAAACCATCACAGCCAGAGCACATCAGGTCAAAGCTATGTGCACGTACTGCCGGAAATCTGTCTAAACCTCTTAATGACACCTTCTTGCACGTTTAAGAAACAAAGTGCATTGACCCTAGGTTGCTGAGAACTGGGCTAAACACTGGTACGTGGCTGTCAGCCCTTACTCTTTTTTCTCTTGGGCGCTGCTGTGTGGAATGTTGGCCATGCTCCGGAGCTCGTCAATGATCAAAGTGAATTCTTCAGCATCCACGGCACCACTCTCGTCTCTGTCAAATACGCTGCGAACGAAGGAAGATATGGAGGTCGAGCACCAATCACGCTGCAAGGAAAGAAACATGAAACAGTACCTAGATGCACGTTGCTCTGAATAACAATAACATTATTCTTAAAATAGTTGGTTTTACAGGCCCAGTCGTACCAGCACCAACACCAGGCATGTCACCTCTCAAAAAGTTTGGTAAAGACAGTCTGAAGGAGATCCCCTTAGGGTACGCACTTTTGCAGAAAAGCAAGCGAAAAACGCCGAAATTTGCGCGCACTACAAAGAGGCATATAAGGAACTCGTCTATAGAAGGCACTACAGGTAATATGTAAGCCAGCAGCTGGACTTGATGGCAGGTGCCTTTACATCTCACGCATCTCATTCCAAAGATGGACTGTAGATCCTAAATGTTACAACAGGTACATTTGATAGTAAAACAATATTTCAGTCTACACCACTCCAGCAAGCACCAAGGGCTTGACAAAGTCACCTGAAAATGACAGCTACGTCCTCCTCGGGAATGGACAGCAGCGTCAGAACCAGCATAAACTCCCCGAAGCTCAAGAGGCCATCCCCGTTGAGGTCAAACTTGTCAAAAATGGATCGGGCTGCCTTGTTGTTTCCAAGCTCTAGGCTAGCCTGCTCACTGACAGGGCGCTCGCCTGCAGGAAGTACATGTAGTCGCGAAGTACAAGTGGGACGGTTCCAAGGAACATCCTTCTCATAAATCACCAGGAGCCATAAGAAAAAACGTTCCCTTCCGATCAGTCTAATGGCAAATGTATGCACGGGTTCTTTGGTGATACCAGCATGTGCACTTGATCGTGCATGTAACTGAATGAAAGCATTGTGCGTGCACGTTTTTGGTGCCTGATGCAAACGTGAGTGCACACACAGTCCTGACTGTTGCTCAAGCACGTACTGCAACCAGCCAAATACTTTGCCTCACCATCCAAACTACCAGCACGCTCCAAGCTTGACTGTGAAGCGGGGTAGGTGGGGACAAGGGCTGCTAACAAGCCACGCGGGAGCATGTACTTGTGACCCTCCTGCACACAACAGCGCAAGGCTTTTTGCCTGAGAATTGGCTGCGCGCTCTTTACTTTCTACTCGCGCTGGTGTGGTGTTGTGGTGCCAGAAAGGATTGTGCACACAGATACACGAGATGTACTAGTACATGCTCCTTAGATGGTTGTTACAATACACCCCCATGCAAGCATAACAATTAAGCACACCCTCACCTTTTCTAAGCTGGAGAAGTAGTCAAAGCTCTTGCTGAGCGTGCTGTTGTCTCGAACGCGTTTTTCATACTTGAAGAAAATCCGCCTTTTCTTCTCCAGACCCAACATGCTGTAGGGTGTCCCTCCGTCGTCGCAGCTCGCTGTCAATGGTGCTAGGGCAAAGGGCAGGGCAGCGAGCCATGCAAGCGAGCTGCGATTGCTGTTTTGTGAAGAAGACGATTGCTCTCCGGCAACGGCAGCGATGGCCATGTAGCGGGTGTTACTGACATGGCTCGCGAGCGAGTCGCTGCTTCGAAAATTACCACGGTGGAAAGCACACAAGCTTGACAAGGCCTGGCGCCTCGCACGACCTGCCATATCTTTCTTTTTAAAATAATTTGCTAACAATAACTGCGTTTGGAAAGAATTCATCCTTAGTGATCAGAAGTCGCTAAACATGCTCACTACGTCCGAAGTATCGTAGTGGATAATAGGTGGTAGAAGACTTCATGTGGAAGCCGTGAAATTTTCTGTGCCCAATGGACCACTTCAACACGCCTGTTAAATTATCCTCAGTTGTCAATGCACAAAGAGTGAGTGTTGGTGCAAGTTGGTGCAAGCCCTCTCTCATACCTGCCTTCTATCTCCACAGGTTTAGTAGGAAGTCCACATGCAAGCCCTCTCTCACACACACACACACACACACACACACACACACATCCACACATACACACACACACATTTACACACACACACACACACACACACACACACACACACACGCGCGCACACACACACCCACCCACCCACCCACACACACACACACACACACACACACACACACACACACACACACACACACATACACACACACACATCATAAACACACACGCACGCACGCACACACACATACACATACACACATACACACAAATATATATACACACTCACCTGTTTTCCTTGACCTAAGACTTACAGTGTCAAATGTCCCCCTCTTTCTTCCCCCTACTCGTGCTTGCTATTACTTGTAGCAGGTTGCCTTTGCAGAGTCAGATGTGATTTGCCTAGTCGTCCCTGTCTTGTGTGCATTATAAGGCAGGAACACCACCAGCATGCCACCTTACAGCACCGCTTTGGCTGCTCTTTGTGGCACGTGTTTTCATCCATACTTCCCCCTTTCTGCAGTACATCCCCTCCACCACCAACACCAGCTTGATTGTGGGTGTGCGAGTGCGTCCACTGTTAAAGACTGAGCAAACCAAATCCAACCGCAAGGACATCATCCGAGTGATTGATGGCAAAATCGTGGTTGTCTTGGACCCTGACGAGTCAAAGGTAAAGGGTTGGCACATAACACGTGGAGCTGTGGTTGTCCCTCAAATTGTAACATAAGACGTGGCATCAATCCTGCCAAGCGCTGAGGGCTGTGTACTAAAAAAACCTTTCCCTCCC
>Ga0307951_1000832_pt1 | contig 18155 bp, 27 predicted proteins | sample OrgLakmetagen374_FD_201842 | JGI IMG/M metagenome (GOLD analysis project Ga0307951, IMG submission 201842) | Saline water microbial communities from Organic Lake, Antarctica - #374 | ecosystem: Environmental > Aquatic > Non-marine Saline and Alkaline > Saline | place: Antarctica: Organic Lake... | reverse complement strand
TGTGTGTATGTGTCCATTGTGTCATGTGTGTGTGTCCATTGTGTCACATGTGTGTGTGTGTGTGTCCATTGTGTCACGTGTGTGTGTCCATTGTGTCACATGTGTGTGTGTGTCCATTGTGTCGTATGTGTGTGTATCTCCATTGTGTCCTATGTGTGTGCTTGTATTCACCTCTTTAACGCAGGCGCTGGAGCTAGCACACGTGTACCGTGCCAGCCAGAATGGCAGCAAAGCAGGAGCAGGCAGCAGCAGGGGTGGCGGCTATGGAAGCGCAGGTGTGTCTATGTTTGAATTGTTAGGCTATTTCCATCCAGTGCAGGTGTGTCTATGTTTGAATTATTGGGCTATTTCCATCCAGTGCAGGTGTGTCTATGTTTGAATAATTAGGCTATTTCCATCCAGTGCAGGTGTGCCTATTCGTAGGCTTTAACTTTCCTGTTCGGTGCAATTGAGTGTGCAGGTGTGTAGGGTTGCTTATTTCCGAGGATGGTGTCTTCTTGTGAGCGCTTTTTGGCAGAGTTCTATTGTTCTTTTCAGTACTGGTTTTCTTTTCAATACTTGTGTGTCTGAGATGTTCTTTTTAGTTCTGGTGTGTCTGAGATGTGGTGTGTCTGAGATGTGCAGGGCCGGCTAGATTGGTTCAGTGCACCTGTGTCCATGCGCAGATGAGCTAGTGCCTTTGAGTGGTGTATGCCTACATGTAGGGTTGAATGTCTTGAGCCTGTATGTACGATTGAGTGCTGCATGCCCGTGTAAAAGGTTTCATCTTTGAGTGGTGTATGCCTACATGTAGGGTTGAATGTCTTGAGCCTGTATGTAAGATTGAGTGCTGCATGCCCGTGTAAAAGGTTTCATGGTTACATCAAATTGACGATTCCTGGGCTGCCAATGTTGTGGGAGTAATAGGGACTTCAGGTCAATCAATTTATTAAAATATTTGTGTGTAATTGGTCAAGAGGGTTCCATTGATCAGTCTAGGGCTTGCACTTCCTTGATATCTTATTTTCCTACATCCTACATCCCCGTCCTCATCCTCGTCCTGAGTTGAACCCTACATTTTAAATGTGTTGTGCAGGAGCTGGTGGCCTTTTCCCTGACACTCCTATCATACGCGGTGGGGTTGGAAGTACGCCACCCACCTCTACCAAAGCAGCAGCTGCTGCTGGGTTGCTGGCTAGTCCTGGCCAAGCTGGGTCGGCCAAGATGGGTGCCGCAGCACAGGTGGGTGTGCTTGAGTGTGTGCTTACTCGTGCACGTACACAGGCGAACTACAGGTGAACTACACGTGCTCTCTCTGTGCACTTGTGTCTGCCTTGGGCGATTTTTTTAATTCCCCCGTACAAACTGTACATAACAAGGTGCGTACATTAATCAAAAAGTCATGCTTAATATTGCGTGCAGTGCTTTGTTACAATGTAACGTTGTTTACAGGGCTTTGCTATAAGGCTTCTGCAACAAACAGGTCATGCCATTCACCATCACACCCTTTCCACCAGCACGCAACACAACAACACGACACACACACACACGCACTCACACACACGACACGTTCACACACACACACACGACACGTTCACGCGCACAGGCTAACCGTGATGCGTGCATGAAGGATCGCCTCGCTCAACTTGAGGCGGAGCTTGACAGCGCACACACACGTGAGGGCACGTTGGAGGCAGATGCACGGCGTGTGGACATCATGCGTCGTGATCTGGCTGTTGCGAGGGCACGCATTGAGGATCTGGAGAAGGTGCGGGTGTGGTATGATCAGGCTCGCTGTCAGCATGTCTGAGCATCTGAGCGCATGAGCTGCTAGACTGAGCATCTGAGCACATGATGAGACTGAGCATCTGAGCACATGAGCTGCTAGACTGATATCTGAGCTGCCAGACTGATATTCTTTTAATTCAGACGTGGATTGTTTGGTCTGGAGTGGCACTGCACGGTTCATTTTGCCACCCCTTTGCTATTCTGATCATGAGCCCTTGAGCCATGTAAAAATGTACTAGCACTTGGGCTATCACGACTGTACAAAGAAGTCATCATGGCTTGAACCTGTTGTATCCTTAATGTGAGACTCTGCTTATTTTGTATGGTTTGTTGAAATTCTCTGCTTATGTGTGCGGCTCAGTTGCCTCAACCTTGAGCCACCGGGACTGTGCAAAGCTTGCATGATTTGTTGGGTCACTTGACTCAAATTGAACCCAGTCTGTTTTTTGTTAATGACTCCACTATATGACCTTGTGTTAGCAGGATTACATGAAGCTCGATGTGCTGGGTCACATGGGGGAGCAAGGCGGAGAGGACAGCAAGCTGCAGGCCGCGTGGGAAACGGCTTCTCAGTTCAAGAAGCGATACATGGAGCACAAAGCAGAGCTGGACACCATCAGGCTGGCAGCTGCACGCATGCAGGTGAGAGCGTGGGTGGGTGTGGGTGTCTGTAAATGGGTTATACAGTTATACACTGCTCAGCTCTTTGACTAGCTTTGAATATAAGGAAGATGCTGACATTGTTTGCAGCAATGACGTGCAATTGGTGTGGGTGGCCTTTAACGAAGAGCATGAACTCATTCCTGTAACAAACCAGCACGAGTTAGTGTTCTTCGAGAAATGCAAGATGCTGTGATTCCGTGTTTCTGTAAAGATGGACTTGGCAAATGTGTATGCTTTTAAATCAACTTTGGAGATGCACAAGGGCGCACCTGTTTAGGGGTTAGAGATGTTTGAGAATGCACCTTGTAAGGGGTGCGTAGAACACCGATGTTTTACGTGCATACAGTCTCAACTGGAGGAAACTCACAAGCTGCTGCATGAGGAGCATCGTAAGCGATTCCGCCTGGAGGACGACAACACACGGATGGGCATGGAGGTGGCACGCATCAAGGACCTGGAGGCCCTGTTGAACAAGGAACGGTGCGTGCATGCCTGTGATGTCATGTATTAAAAACGATGCGTGCAAGCCTTTGATGTCATGTAATGAAAACGGTGCGTGCAAACCTTTGATGTCATGTAATGAAAACGATGCGTGCAAGCCTTAGATGTCGTGTTTTGTACATGGTGCGTGCAAGCCTTAGCTGTCATGTAGTGAAAACGGTGTGTGCAAGCCTTTGATGTCATGTAATGAAAACGGTGCGTGCAAGCCTTAGATGTCGTAAAATGAAATCGGTGCGTGCAAGCCTTTGATGTCATGTAATGAACTCGATGCGTGCAAGCCTTTGATGTCATATAATGTGCACGGTGCGTGCAAGCCTTAGATGTCATGTAATGTAAATGGTGCGTGCAAGCCTTTGGTGTCATATGTACATGGAGGGTGTACATGATGCAGGAAGGCGCTCTCACTTGTGGAACAAATTGCAGAGAGTTATTATGTGTGTATGTATGCTTTTTGTTAAATTTAAAGGCGTTCACCACAGACCACAATTGTAAAGAACTAAAATTTTGGTGTGCATCGAGTCCTGGAAGGCCCTGTGAAAACACAGCTGGCGAATTATGGATCATTTATTGCCCCCAATCATTTCATCTATGCAAACACTGCTGCATCTCATATTTGTTTCGGGGCGAAGAAGGCCTCCTTCAAATTTTAATTGTGTCTTGAAGCAAGAGCTATGCGGCCTGTCTCTGACATGACCAAACCACCAAATGAACTGATGACCAAACCACCAAATCACCAAATGAACTTTGCAGTCAAGAGCGCTTGAAGTTGGAGCGTGAGTTCATGGACCTCCAAAACAAAGCCTTCTCTGCTCCTGGCCAAGCATTGGGGGAGGTGAGCACACCGTTCTGGACACTGTATTGATCCTGGTTTTGATGTACTGACTTGTCGAAGCTGGACACTGTACTGATCCTGATTTCGATGTACTGACTTGTCGAAGCTGGACACTGCACTTGTCCTGGTTTCAATGTACTGACTTGTCGAAGCTGGACACTGTACTGGTCCTGGTTTCAGTGTACTGACTTGTCGAAGTTGGACACTGTAGCGGTCCTGGTTTCGATGTACTGGCTTGACAAGGCTGGACACTGTACTGGTCCTGGTTTCAATGTACTGACTTGTCAAAGCTGGACACTGCAATTGTCCTGGTTTCAATGCACTGACTTGTCGAAGCTGGACACTGTACTGGTCCCGGGCACTAGGCTGGCTTTTAAAAGTTGTCTTTTGATGTGCAAAATTTATGTGCATGGCACTGGTCTCTGATGAATAATGGCTCCCTTGCCTTATCGATGGGCTCTTGTTTCAATGCCTGCCTTCACTTCTCATCCAACAACAATTTCAGGTTTGCAGACATGCTAGTAACAGTACATCATCTCGTCTCTGTAATGCTCAAAACGCATACACCTGGTTTAATGCGCAAACGTATCTGTGATGGCTATTGCTCCCCGCATGGTGACCGAGGCTGTAGCAAATTGAAAACACACGCAGGGCAATGCTGATTTTGGCAAATTACAACACTGCCCCCCTGCCAAGGCAGCTGTGTGCTGTAGGATTTGCACTGCATACGGCTGCAGCAAACATAGGCACACACTGCTGCTCTCACGCACTCGCATGAGTTCACCCAAATGTGCACATCATGCGGGTACGTCAGCTGCAAAATAACGAGGCGTTTGCTGTGCATCAGGCAATTAAGAATTCAGGACTTTGTATCTGAACAGTCCTTCCATGTAAGGCCATGACCTTGTGCACATTGCGCAGGTACGTCACTTACGTGATGAGGTCTTTAACCTGCGCCGTGACAAGGCAGTGGCTGAATCCAAGGAGAATGAAGTGCGACATGAGCTGTCTGATGTGCGGCAGCAGCTTGATGGCATGAGCTCAGACCAATACAAAAATTGGCAACGTGACAACGGGCATCTTAAGAAGCAGGTGCGCAGGCCGTACAGAGTTCTCTTTATTTTGGTTGGAAACTGTCAACCCAGAGAGAGCAGAATGTAGGTCGAGCATTTCATTGTTGGAAAAGTTAGAAGTATGTGGGCACACAATATGCATGTGTTTATGTTTGTGCATTATGAGATTAAACAGATGTTGAAATGTATTGGGTAGTAATGAGATAATATGGCTTGCTGCACTTTTGAAATGCTGCCGCTGTTTTGCATATCTTGTTAATGAGATCTTAAGGTAAGATGTATGTGCCAGAATCTCGGGATGCTTGCCACAGAGGACTGAGTGCAATGGTGGAATGAGCATTAGCATCACACCCTTGTGCACGCTGCTGCTGCTGCTGCTGCTGCCGCCACAATCGCTAACATTTCTTGCTGCTGACTTGCCATGTTTTGTAGCCTGGTAGCTTTAATTGTCGCACAGCCCAACACTCCTTGCATCTGCCAATCCTTGTACCTGCCAATCCTAATCAATCCTTAAATCATTAATTATCCTTTATCAATAATCATTAATCCTAACCGATCCTAATCAATCCTTGCATCTGCCAATCCTTTCATCTGCCAAGGCATGAATACCACCTCCAATAGGCACTTGTAAAAGAACGTGCCCGTAGCCTCCAGTAAACACTCCCAAGCCTCATGCACAAATCTGCCTTTGCCTCATGCGTAGGGTTGGCCAGAACCGTATATTCACACCGTATATGACCGTATATTCGGTTAATTCCCTGCAAAAAATACCGTAAAGCACCGTATATATATAGTTCTGGCCAACCCTACTCATGCGTAACTTTGCCTTTACAGACTGTGAAGTAGAGTAGCACATATGCAGGGTTGGCCAGAACTGTACATATACGTCATATATGACCGTAATTTGATGATATCCCTGTAGAAAATGCCATATGTACGTATATACATATATACAATATATATTATATATATGGTTCTGGCTAACCCTACACACATGGCTGCATGTGGATGACTGTGTAAGCACAGGTACTGGAACCGCAGCTTGATACTTATGACCCACTTTTATGCAAAGATCTTGTTGTTAATGAGGCTCATGTTGCTTTCAAATGCTCAAGCTCCGTTATTGTATCATTCATCACCCAACACACCTTGGTGCAGGTGGTTGAGCTGCAGCTTGAGGTGACTGCTGCGCGTGAGAAGCTAGAGGTGTACCGCCACTCTTCTGGGAACGGTCCCCCTCACACATCAGACCGTTCAGATGCAATTGCAAGGGACGCTCATTTGCAGCAAGCAATCCAGGAGCCCGTGCATTATGGTCTGAGTCAATGTGAGTGGGCCGGTGCTGTTTGAGCTACATTTTCGTCAAGTAGAAAGGACGTACCTCGTGGGGAAAGAGGCTTTCAAAATAAACCTTCTTTCCCCACGATTAGGGTTGGCCCAAACTTTAGGGTTTCCATATACTGCAAATAGGCCGTATATGAGTAGGGTTGGCCCAAACCGTACATTGGAATTCCATATACTGCATATACGCCGTATATGACCGTATATACACCGTACTTCCTTTATAAACCGTATATGAGGGGAAATGGATTCACTCAGAATTAATTCATAAGTGTCATTTTGCAGCTCTTAAAAAGCTGAGTACACATTACCCAATCTTTCATACCCCAAACATGAATGGTTAGGGAGCTAGGCCTCAAGCTATAAGACATAAGACCCAAAATGGCCTATTTCAGGGCAAAAGGAGTTCATCTATCATAACCACCAGTATGATTATTTATAAATGCAAAAACATGCATCTATAGAAAGTAGGAAGCAAAGCAAGTGCCCAATAAATAAGAGGCAAGACAAAAAATTTGACCAATAAGAGCAAAAAGGACTGCTGCTGTTGGGAATCGAACCTGTGTCTGGGGTGACCACCTACAAATATGGTCCATATACGGTTGAGCCAACCCTATTCATGAGTGACTATTTTATCCTGTACTGAACTGCAGAGTGAATGCAGAGCAGTCACTCCTTTGATCCTGTACTGTATTGCAGTCACTGCTTTGACTGTACTGCAGTCACTCCTTTGATCATGTATTGTACTGCAGAGTGACTGCTCTGCAACCACTCCTTTGATCCTGCACTGTACTGCAGTCACTCTTTTGATCCTGTACTGTATTGCAGTCACTCTTTTGATCACATATTGTACTGCAGAGTGACTGCTCTGCAACCACTCCTTTGATCCTGCACTGTACTGCAGTCACTCCTTTGACTATACTGCAGTCACTCCTTTGATCCTGTACTGTAATGCAGATTGTCTCCTTGATCCTGTACTGTAGTGCAGTCACTCCTTTGATTGTACTGCAGTCACTCCTTTGACTGTACTGCAGTCACTCCTTTGATCCTGTACTGTACTGCATCCAGGGCGTACAGAGCATGTCTCCTCCCTGCAGGATATCCAATCACGGTCAGAATGTTTTATAATCCTTTCCCTCAAACTTAAACTAAGCAATCTGTTCTCCTTACCTCAACCTCCTTCTCTTCGTTGTGCGCAAGACCATACCATACATTGTTTTTGTGTTCATTGCAACAACCTGCAGTGCCTGTCCAAGACCATACCATACATTGTTTTTGTGTTCATTGCAACAACCTGCAGTGCCTGTCTCCTCCGACCGCCGGCCTGATGCCAACAAGAATGAGGATGAGATACGCATGGAGCTTGGGCAGCTGAGGGATGTGTGGAATGCAGACCAGCAGGAGCTGAAGAAGCTGCACAAGGTGAGTGCTGAACTGAGGGGCTGGAAAAGAGGGGTGGAATGCAGATCAGCAGCACCTTGTAAGCCAGTCTGGAGTAGGAAAAGAGCAGAGAAAAAGGACACCCTCATAGACATGCCTGTTGACTTCAGATACGTCCGTACAGCGTGGGCAGTCCAAAAAGCGAAGACTGGCTAGGATTTTGGAAAATGTATAAAGCAGTAGCTAACCTTGTCTAGCCGCTACTGGCATTTTAACTATGTTAAACATATATTGACGTCACATGGCTTGTGCAGTTGCTTTTTGAGTTGGCAGGGGTATGTTCTGCCTCACGCATAGAATGAGAAGTTTGATTCATCTGTTGAGTCTGCTTCTTTAAAGGAGACCATGCCCAAGCAAGGAAATATCCAGGACCTTGCTGTTGAGCCAGCCCGCACCCCAGAAGCCAGGGCTGCTTGGAAGTGTGCAATTAATCACTAAGCCTACACATTGATGACCACAGGTCCTGGCTGTTGAGTCAGGCCAGACCCTGGAAGCCAAAGCTGCTTTGGAGGAAACCCACAAAGAGATGGACAGGTTGCGCAGGGACCTGCATGATCAACTGCACGGCATCAAGGTGAGAAGTTGCCGCTGTGCATGGACGTGCTGTCTTTTTGCACGCCACTGCTGTGGCTGCATCACCAAGCGTTGGTTTGTTCTAGGTTTGAAAGGAGATCAGCAGCAAGGATCAAGTGTACAGCTTGAAGATGAGCTATGCCTGTGCTTGTTCGATCTTTCAACACTTGCTTAAGGAGATGGACAGGTAGCAACGCGATCTTCTTGTTCGATCTTTTAACACTTCTTGTTCGATCTTTCAACACTTGCTTAAGGAGATGGACAGGTAGCAACGCGATGCATGATGGAGGAGGGGATAGAGAGTCGGAGATGGTTATTTCTAGTTCTTAGGGTATGGGAGGGTAGTAGACAAGAGTTGCTAGGTGAGGAAGGAGAGTGCGGAGGTTAAGGGTTGTGCAGGCCATGAAGAAAAAAGATTACCCAAGACTGGCTGGCGAGGGTGCATACACACAGCAGTTTTTTCCATGCAGTGGTTTGAGGGGAGCAGGGAGTGATAATTTGCGCGTGTGTGTACGCAAATTCATTGATGAAGAGGCACGCACAAAACTGAAGAAAGCTGACACATCTGTTTGCACCATTCTGGCAAGGCATCCTTTGTATCCTGGCTGGTATTGCAAAAGCTGTGTGGTATCGTTATAGAACAGGTCGTTATAGAACGGGTCGTTATAGAACAGGTCGTTATAGAACAGGTTTTTTACTTATGACAAGATGCAGCATGAAGGAAAAGTGCATGGTTTTGGTGTGCCTTGATGCATTATCAATTGCCTTGCGTGCCCACACACCCCTTGACTTGTTTTCTTCAATGATTTGGTTTGGGGTCTTCTTGCGCTCCCATATTACCTGCTAAAGTTGCTCCTGTTTCCTGGTTGGTGGGAGATCAGCTCCAAGACATGGCCTGCTTTTAGTTTTCTCACATCTATGCAACTCCCCGCTTTTACGCAAACGCAGAGGGAGCTTGACCGTAAGGATGAGAGGGTGCGCAAGCTGGAGCTGCAGCTGCGTGGGGCGTACAGGTAAAAAGCATTGGCAAGCAATGTATAGTTCCTTCAAATAATGGTGATCCAAGCACCTGCTATGTGCGCTATACACTACTTCATAAACGAACGACTTGTGCCCTGAACTTCAGTTCTTCACAGGGTTAATAGTCACGTGCATTGGGGACCATGAGGATTTCACACACACACACACACACACACACACACACACACCACCCAAAGGTTGTTTTTTGTATGTGATTGGCGGGGTGCTCAACTAAGCTAATCTGTAGGGTTGGCCAGAACCGTATATATACACCGTAAATGACCGTATATTTGGTGATTTCCCTGCCAAAAATACCGTATATACACCGTATATATATGGTTCTGGCCAACCCTACTAATCTGCAGTTTCATCTTGTGCCTCTCACTCAGAGCTACAGGAAATGCGTCAGGGACCATGATGAGCACTTGCTGCTCCCCAATGTTGCGTGCATTAGTTGAACCACTCAGCTCCATCTTAAGTGTAGGGCTGGCCAGATCCGTATGTATGGACTTCTCCCTGCTATAAGTACCGTACAAACTCTCTCTCTCTAAATACTATATATATATATGTGGCTCTGGCCGACTCTACTAAAGTGTCATCAAGGCGGCAACACTTCCTGCTTGTACACGCACATAACTACACTCACACGTGCAAAGACGTTGACCCCTTTTGTGTGTGTGTGTGTGTGTGTAGTGGCGTTAACCGTGCGCTACGATCCAGCCACATGCGCGAGTCAAGGTCCACCAACGCCCCAGATGACCTCAGTGAGCTGGGACCAAATCAGAACATCCTCGAGCTGCACATCAGTGAAGCCTCGCTGCAAGTAGGTGCACTATGCTTTTCCCTGCCTCTGCTTTCCTTGTGCACACTGTGCTTTTCCCTGCCTCTGCTTTCCTTGTGCACACTGTGCGTTTTCCCTGCCTCTGCTTTCCTTGTGCACACTGCGATGCTGTGCTGCTGACTGAGTATGCACATTTGTCTGCTGCTTTCATTGTGTCGTTGCGTGAAGCAATTGATGCGTGTGTGCAATCTGAGTGCATTATCACCCTACCGGTGAGTTGCAGACCTTTTTTTTGTTGTTCATTCAGTACCCAATCCCCAGTCAAATAATTCTAAATATATACACAGTAATGCTATTAATTCCATGTTACCTTGGATTAGGGCTGCCTGCTCCCCCTTCAAATCAGAAAGGATGTTTTGGCCCTCCTTCTTCCTAAGCAAAACAATACCGCAGTGCACCTTTTGCTACAAATCAAGTAGACGTGCTCACTTTGTGCGCCATTAACATTAAGGTGTTGGAAGCAAGCAAGTGCCTCCACAGACACAATGACATATTTGAGGTATCATGACCGTTGCAACCTACACTCAGGAGGACGTGCTTGGCCCAGACCCCTCCACCTTCTTCACGTCTGACTTTTTTATTCGCGACACCCAATGACATATCAATACTGTTGCAACCTACACACAGGAGGACGTGCTTGGCCCAGACCCCTCCACCTTCTTCACGTTTGACTTTTTCATGCATGACACCCAAGCCACCCCTGTGGTGGCTTCCAGCAAGCCTGAGTACAACACTCTAGTGCAGGTTGGTTTGTCAGATAGGTGCAGATCAGTACAATCTATCTAGATGCAGATCAGTACAACACTCTAGTGCAGGTTGGTTTGTCAGTAAGGTTGGCCAGAACATATACTTATACGTATATACGGTGTACATACGGCATTTTTATCAAGGAAATCACCGTACATACGGCCATATACGGTGTGCAGGGTCATGTGCGGGGTCACAGGGTCATGTGCAGGGTCATGTGCAGGGTCAAAGCATTCAGGCATTGGACATACTAAGGGCATGCTCATGCGTCTATTATAGTTAAGTGGTGGATACTGGGGCACGTGCGACATACTGATCTAGGTTACAGGCTATGACTTATAGCACAGGTGGCGGTTACGGTGATCTGAAACTACTGAGAATATGGGGTGGCAGTAGACACGCCTGGAACAAAGCGCATTCAAAAAGTCCACACTCTTATGAGATTCGCCCTGTCACACCCAATAGTGACAGCGACAAATTGTGTGACAAGCAGTTAGTTGTTTGGCGTTTGAGAGTTTCTGTATGTCTTGTTAATAAGCTGGATGTTAGATTAGTTGTTGTACTGCGTTTCATAGTTTGTAGGGACGGCGATGTGATCCAAATGGCCTTTTGTTGCTAAGGGCCATGATCTTGCCTCAAAATTTGCATCTTGTCACTGCCTCAATATCTTGCATCTTGTTACTGCCTCAATAGTTTGCATTTTGTCACTGCCTCAATGTTTTGCATGTTGTCACTGCCTCATTGTGTTGCATTTTGTCACTGCCTCAATGTTTTGCATTTCGTCACTACCTCAATGCTTTGCATTTTGTCACTGCCTCATTGTGTTGCATGTTGTCACTGCCTCATTGTGTTGCATTTTGTCACTGCCTCGATGTTTTGCATCTTGTCACTGCCTCAATGTTTTGCATTTTGTCACTGCCTCATTGTGTTGCATGTTGTCACTGCCTCAATGTTGTGCATTTTGTCACTGCCTCAATGTTTTGCATTTTGTCACCGCCTCATTGTTTTGCATTTCGTTTTGCACAGTACGTGGTGGACAATGACCCCTTCCTTCTGGAGTACCTAGATACCCACGTGCTGGAGCTGGAGCTGAACAGGTGGGCATCATCAGGCATTTTTTGCATCGAGGCACGTTAGGGCCTTCATTTTGAGAGATCCCCTTGCACCGGCTCCTGAACAGAGGTACCCCTGTACTCGTACTCTTTGCTCCCTTCAACGCAAGTTTTGCCTACTAGGTAACTACTGTGTCCCATACACATACTCTATGCCTATGTATGTGTATATGTGTGTATATGCATATGTATGTGTATGCCTGTTGCATACGCATACCGCATACCCATTCCCTAGCTCATGCACGGCAGTTTGTTTCCACCAACGGTGTCAATCTGTGCTCAAGCATACACTCTCAGTTACGCTCGTAGTCAGCACTGCACTTCAATGCACGCACTGCATTTTCATAGCCAGCATTTTATTAGTCTGCATTTTCGTAGTCGTAGTCAGCACTGCACTTTAATGCACGCACTGCGTTATTGTAGCCAGCATTTTATTAGCCAGCATTATCAGTCAGCATTTTATTAGTCTGCATTTTTGTTGTCATAGTCAGCACTGCACTTCAATGCACGCACTGCATTTTTGTAAGGTCATGCACGGCAGCCTGTTCCTGCTCAAGCTTAAGCGCTGTCATTCTGCCTGTTCCTGCTCAAGCGCTGCCATTCTGCACTTGAATGCACACTCTCAGTGACACTGCCTGTTACCGTTGCATTGCACTTACATGCACGCAGGGCACGAGGCTGGGACTATGATGCCATTGGTGTGGCACGTCTGTCACTCCGCCAGGTATGATTGTGATCCTGCCTTATTTAGTATGGCTATCACTCCACCAGGTATAATTGTGATCCTGCCATTGGTATGGCACGACTATCGCTTCGCAAGGTATGATCGTGATCCTGCCTTATTTAGTATGGCTATCACTCCACCAGGTATGATCGTGATCCTGCCATTGGTGTGGCACGTCTGTCACTCTGCCAGGTATGATTGTGATCCTGCCTTATTTGGTATGGCTACCACTCTGCCAGGTATGATTGTGATCCTGCCATTGGTATGGCACGACTATCGCTCCGTCAGGTATGATTGTGATCCTGCCATTGGTGTGGCACGTCTGTCACTCTGCCAGGTATGATCGTGATCCTGCCATTGCAGTTCTATACTCTATACATGTGCCTGTTACTGCATACATGTGCCTGATCTAGTAAGCATTGTATGTGATTCAGTGTACGTCACCACAAAAAGACATGATCAAAACTACTAAATATGTTCACATATTTGCAATACTCTGCTTGCTTGCACGCACACACACACACACGTATACACACACACACACACGTATACACATACACACATGCCCTTTTACTCAGTAACACACAAATGGTACACTGAATGCACTTACACTGGCACAACGTACATGCACACGCATACATACCAAACACAAACACGATCTACAGGTGCTAGAAAACCTGGAAGTGGGTGCAGCTTTGGGCCACAACCGCAGTACACTAAATGCACTAACACTGGCACAATGTACATGCACACGCATATGTACCAAACACAAAGACAATCTACAGGTGCTAAAAGACCTGGAAATGGGTGCAGCTTTGGGCCACAACATACATGCACACACATATATACCAAACACATAAACGCGCATATTCGCAAATACGATACACACACAGAAACCACAAACACATACACGTACATGCACACGCATATACGACAACGTACGCACACACATATACCACAACGTACATGCACACACATATACGCAAACACATACACGCACATATACCAAACACGATCTACAGGTGCTAGAGGACCTGGAAGTGGGTGCAGCTTTGGGCCACAACCGTGCGTACCACTACGCAGATGTGCACGGTGCCAATGGGCAAAAGGTCGGGCGTGTGCGCTACGGTTTCACCTTCCGGCGCCCCTTGGACAGCTTGCTGCGGGAGTTCAGATCACAGGTGCAGCTTTTGTTGTTGCAAACAACTGCAGTGGTGGATAATGAAGCAGCACACATACACACACACACACACACCAATGGTCCAGATCAGCCACTTCAGCATGTCCACATTCTTTTGTTCTTGCAACTTGGATCATTAATTGTTGTAAACAAGTGCAGTGGTGGATAATGAAGCAGCACACATGTACACACACACGCACACACCAATGGTCCAGATCAGCCACTTCAGCATGTCCACATTCTTTTGCTCTTGTAACTTGGATCATTAATTGTTGTAAACAACTGCAGTGGTGGATAATGAAGCAGCACACATTACACACACACACACACCAATGGTCCAGATCAGCCACTTCAGCATGTCCACATTCTTTTGTTCTTGCAACTTGGATCATTAATTGTTGTAAACAACTGCAGTGGTGGATAGTGAAGCAGCACACATACACACACACACCAATGGTCCAGATCAGCCACTTCAGCATGTCCACATTCTTTTGTTCTTGCAACTTGGATCATTAATTGTTGTAAACAACTGCAGTGGTGGATAATGAAGCAGCACACATATACACACACACCAATGGTCCAGATCAACCACTTCAGCATGTCCACATTCTTTTGTTCTTGCAACTTGGATCATTAATTGTTGTGAACAATTGCAGTGGTGGATAATGAAGCAGCACACATGCACACACACACACACACCAATGGTCCAGATCAGCCACTTCAGCATGTCCACACTCTTTTGTTCTTGCAACTTGGATCATTAACAGGAGTGCATGCAGATTACCTATTCATAGGGTTGGCCAGAACCATGTATATACGGTGTATATACGGTATTTGTGGCAGAGAAATCACCAGATATACGGTCATATACGGTGTATGTATACGGTTCTGGCCAACCCTACCTATTCAACTACAGTCATCCAGGTCATTAGGAAATGCAGCACCCATAAGTATCTCTCATTTGACAAGGTGCTTGGGAGGCTCACCTTATAATGTTTTGGCTAGTAAGGTTGGCTGATCACCTACAGGAGCGCCTCACAAAGGAGCTGCTCGGCTTTTGTGTGAGAGTGCTGTGAAACAATGGACAGCACAAATTGTGTGCGAGTGCTGTAAGACATTGGACTGCACGAATCAGGAGCTTGGCGTGCGTCAGTGCAGGATGACAGTGTGGCTCACTGGATGACAGTGCAGCTCACAGGATGATAGTGTAGCACACTGGATGACAGTGCAGCTCACTGGACGGCAAAATTCTGGGCAAGCTCCAGAAACGGCAGGCTCTGTAGAGATGCTTGTGTTTTAAAGGGTTTCGTGTTAAAAGTCTCTTTCTCACAAGTGCGCAAACAAACACACACACACACACACACACACACACGCACACACACGCGCGCGCACACACACACACACATACAGGCCCCGTCCCAGCGTGCTTCTCTGCCAGACCCTCGAGACCCTGCCACTACAGCTGTGGCTCTTGCCATGTCTGACCCCAGTACTGCATCCCACATTAAGGCCATTATCACTCGCTGCGAGCAGCTCACCCTCCCAGGTATTTGTTGACAAGGGCAGTATGGGGTGTGGTTGAGGGGTGCTGTCTTAAGTCAACTCATGTTTCATTTTGTGTCATTATTGAACATAATGACTCATTATGAACCTTTCTTTTTGGGAGAGACCCCAAAAGCGAGTTTTGTTTACGCTCCTTTTGTTCAGCACCAGGTGTACACCACTTTGAGGCCATCCAGCAGCTCACCCTTATGTTGGCAGTGGGTAGGCTTCGGTTGAAATTTGTTGAGATATCAGGCTCATCGCTGCATGCCCCACACCAACACTCAACTGAACACAGCACACCATGAGCTGCTCATTCTTGTCAGTGCGTAAGGCTTGTAAATGATAAGTATTAAAAGATGGTAGGTGGGTTCAATTACAAAACCCACACATTGAATTAGGGTTAAGCGTAAGGGGTAGGGGGATGCTGCTCACATGACAAGCTAAAGCAATCCACCTCTTGCAGGCGTCCTACAAAAATATTTGGCATGGCGCTTGTTTTTTTTGCCCTGCCTGTGTCATCTAGATCTTTTCTGCTGTCTACCGCTAATTCCCTAAACCAAAGCACATGCGCCCACCTTGTTGCGTGCAAACAGGGTTGGCCAGAATCAGAATGCTTAAATACTGTATGTACCCATAGTATTATACTACTAGTATATGACTGCAGGATTGGAGAGTATTCCTGGTTCAGGTTCTGCACACATTCTGTACACGCAAACATATGTATGGTACATCATACATCATATACCATTACACACACACTGTACACACAAACATGTGTATGGTACATCATACATCATATACCATTACACTCACTGTAAACACAAACATATATATGGTACATCATATATCATATACCATTACACCATTACACACTGTACACACACACATATGTATGGTACATCATATATCATATACCATGTATGGTTCCGGCCAGTCCTACACAACAATGCTATACATTTTGTTTGTGTGTGTGTCTTTTGCCTGCTTAGGTGGAGGAGGCACACCCGCTCGCCCGTACGTGTGGTACCGGTTCCCAGGGCACAAAGACGCGCACTGCACACGAGCCGAGCATGGAGCCAACCCCACCTTCAGGTGTGTATGCGTGTGTGTATGCATGTGTGTATGCATGTAAGTGTGTGTGTATGCATGTGAGTGTGTGTGTATGCATGTGAGTGTGTGTGTGTGTGCATGTGAGTGTGTGTATGCATGTAAGAGTGAGTGTGTGTATGCAGGGTATGTGTGAGCTGTGCCTGCATGTAAGCATGGACGCATGCTGCTCTTGTGCCGTGTCACTAGGATGAACGGACTACACATCTATAGGGTTGGCCAAAACCGTATATATACACCGTACATGACCGTAAATATGGTGGTTTTTCTGCCCAAAAAACCGTATGTACACCGTATATATATGGTTCTGGTCAACCCTACACACCTATCCGCCAAAACAGCACTGCCTTTCCTGCTGAGCTCAAATATCCGCCTCGGCTCTCTGTATAAGCGACGTGCCATCATCCTTTGCCTCGCAACACACACACACACACACACACACACACACACACACACACACACACACACACACACACACATTGCTATCAAATAACATGCTCAATGCACGATGCACATAAACACAGCATGGAAACATAACACATTTCAGACACTCCAGTCACAAGTCCCTGTGGCCCTTCATTGAGCCCCTACCACGCATTCCAGCACATTCACCCTCAAACACTAACAACCAACACAGTCACTACACACAACACACTCAGTACATGCACAACACACCCACATTGCAGTGACAAGGCGCTGTGGCTCGTCTCACGCACCCCTGGACTGGAGCAACCAACACAGTCATTACACACGCCACACTCAGTACATGCACAACGCACCCACATTGCAGTGACAAGGTGCTGTGGCTCATCTCACGCACCCTTGGACTGGAGGCTTCTTTGAACCAACACAGTCATTACACGCGCCACACTCAGTACATGCACAACACGCCCACACTGCAGTGACGAGGCGCTGTGGCTCGTCTCACGCACCCCTGGTCTGGAGGCTTCTTTGCGCACGCGTGAGCTGGAGGTGGTGGTGTTTGACGACGCAGGGGGAGAAGATCCAATGCGCTCGATAGTGGGGGTAGCGCGTGTGCCCATGGATGCGCTGGCACAGGTGAGGCTGTCAGAGCTTGCTGTGGGCTTGGATGTAAGCATTTCTTTGTATGTGTGTGAAGGGGGTGGAGGGGGAGGGTCGCACGTGCCTGTGAACTTACCAGGGCAACTCAGACCCTTTTCGTTTGCTCACCCCCCCTCTCTCTGTCGCAAAAACGTCCAACTCAGGCAAAGTTGCGCAAAGGTCCATGGTGATCGTGGCGAGGACGTGGGCTGCCGCACAAACCTGCGTACTCACATCACACACATGCACGTCAATATGCAGCCAGACTACAGATTATAGACATCACCTAAAAGAATGTGAAAAAGTCACTTAGTGAGCAGGACTACCTCAAGGCAATCACGAACGAATGCGTTTACACACACACACACACACACACACACGCGCACACACATACACATGCCCACTCGCAGGGCATCCCAGTAGAGGGTGCCTTCAACCTCGTGCACCCCGTCAGCCGCCAGCCTGCTGGAGCAGTGGTGCTGGGCCTGGGCTGGGCCAACCCTCTGGCCCTAGGCAGCAACACCTCCAGCACCATCAAGGGGGGTGCAACAGCACCAGGAGCAGCAGCGGGGGCAGGGTATGCTCCATTCCTTGGAGGCAGTGCAATGGGGGGGACTGTAGGAGGAG
>Ga0307951_1000830_pt1 | contig 18171 bp, 15 predicted proteins | sample OrgLakmetagen374_FD_201842 | JGI IMG/M metagenome (GOLD analysis project Ga0307951, IMG submission 201842) | Saline water microbial communities from Organic Lake, Antarctica - #374 | ecosystem: Environmental > Aquatic > Non-marine Saline and Alkaline > Saline | place: Antarctica: Organic Lake... | reverse complement strand
GTCCTTCAGGTCATCTATACTGGATCCCACTATGATGCTCTAGCTATTACAAAGGTATGCTACATACTTGGGGTTGGCCATGGCGGTATGACCATACGGTGTTTGTTTGCACAGCTGTTGAGCAGAAAAGCCTAGGACTGACACACGGTGTTCTTATGTACAAGATTCTGGCCAACCCTGTTTCATACTTGTTTAGAATTGTACCGGCTGGCTGTTTGCACTCGTCGGCCCTTTGCCCTACCATTTTCAATAATATTGCTGCCGTACGCACAACATGACAAGGCGTGCATTGCTTTATGATTTTCGCTTGCTTGTGTTTATAATAGCACATACATCCAGGCATTACAGTGTAGGAGCCAAAACCCTAATTCATGGTAATGTCCTCGTTGAGTAATTAACATTAATGAATACATGCTCGTCTATAAACAGCATCCCAAGGCTCCTGAGTCGGAAGACAAAAGGGAGTTCAACCCTCGGACAAAAAGTGGCAAGATGGCCATTGCTGCTGCTCAAAAGTTGACAGAGATGGCTCACAGGTGAGAAGGAGAGTGGCCGCCTCATTTTCTTTATGAGATGCTCAATCATACATATTTGAGAGTGTAATGTAGAAAGATGAACTTGCGTGCCTTAAATTCAATTAAGGAAAGGGGAAGTCCAAACCTCTAGTCGCATTGGACACTGAGGGTAGGTGATCTAACGAATAAGGATCTTTGCAGGAAAGTACCGATGAAGCAATAAAGTTTTGGTTGCATCCAAGAGGTACAGCTAGCTTGGCTTGTGTGCCAGCTCACTGCATATTTTTAAGGGGCATGGAAGGAACTGTTGTTGGCAGGGCAAAATGTTGAAACAGATTTGCAAGCACATGTTTCCCTGGCCTACCCTGAAAAATGATTACTCTTTCTTTGCACAGGGGCTCCAAGTTCTACCGGCCACCGATTGTCACCAAGTTGAAGTGCCGGTCCTGTAAAACGGTTTGCAAAGGTGCCGGCGAAGTAGAAGCACACGCAAAAAAGACTGGCCATACAAAATTTGATCAGATGAAGAAGTAGGCGCCTTACTAAGACCTTTTACTTAGTGTGGGAAACGGTTTTCGCTTCCTGTGTAGTTTTTCCTATTAGACCTCTAGTATGCGTACATAGTAAATGGGTAAATTCTTCCTCACTGATGTGTTTTCATTAGCTGGTTTTTATTTGTCGTTTATGATAGTGATTGATAGTGATTTAAATTTTGCGAGCTTACTAATGCGTATGAGCCCCGTCTTTCTTCCTCCTTTTGCTGGATCCATTTCAATAGACGGGCTCCCGATATATGTGCCCAATAAGGCACATATAAGGGAGCTATTCTGTCGGTTATACCTAGTCGGGAATTGTTTTTGTTGTGTGCCGGGTGTAACAAAAACATGCAGCGAATGACACCATAATATATTTTTATATTATGCTTCAACGCCTAAACGCATCCCTCCTCAATACAGCTGGAATTACCCCTATCAGGCACACAGCCGCTGCTGGATCCTCTGCTGGAATCTCTGGGAGAGCCATGTCAACTACTCCAGCCAAGCCTCTTGAGTCATTAAATTTCCAGAATGACACATTAAAGACACTCTTTATTGACAAGACACAGAACCCCTCCATTCAGCGCACTGTCAGAGGCGCAAACTTTTCGATGGTGAGTTATGGAATGGTAGGCACTTGTGCGTTAGCCAAAGTGATTGTGGTTGAGCAGTGTAAAACTAAACTTTTCTACTACGTAGCTCCAGCACTTCTGTACACACTATGTCTGTTCGGCCTTCCCAACTGTGCGGCCTTCCCAACTGGATTCACACCCTTTACATATGCCATTTAGCACAGAAAGGTAGCGCTTTCCCCTCCTACCTCCAACCACGTACTAATCATGGCGTAACAATACCTTGATGTTGGCAAACCATCACCAGCAGAAATTTCGTATGCATCTGACAAGCCATGTCAGTAGCATGCGTAGTTTCACACATCTGACATGTCTCGACCACAATTGCTTAATTGTTAGGTGTCACCTAGCCTGACCATAAGACTAAACCCTAAACTCAATTCTCCTAGGTGGAGCCCGAGCCAGTACTTAACCCTCGTGTCGTCTGCTTCTCTGAGGATGCACTACGTCTACTTGATATAGGTGAGCTGCGCACAAAGACATGTTGTTGCTGTGGTGTGCCTTGCCGAAAGGTGCTCTGACCCTCAATACATACGAACACACACACATACACACACACACACAAGCTCACACACACACTCTCACACACACACACACACACGCACACACACACACACGCACACACACATATCACATACATGCACACGCAGATCCCAGAGAAGCACAGCGTGCAGACTTTGCCGAGTACTTTTCAGGCAACAAGCAATTGCCCGGCACACAGCCGGCTGCGCACTGTTACTGCGGACACCAGTGAGTTGTGTCGTGTGAAAATGTCGTGGTGAAATGTGTCATTTTTTTGTGCGTGCTCCCTTTTTCGTGTGTGCTGAGAAGCCTTGCCAGGCTCTTGTGAGTTGTATGCGTCTGCGTGTGTGTGTATATACTTGTGTGTGTGTACTTGTGTGTGTGTACTTGTGTGTGTGTGTATGTGTGTGTGCGTGTGTGTGTGTGTGTGCGTGTGTGTGTGTGAGTGAACTTGTGTGTGTGTGAGTGAACTTGTGTGTGTGTGTGTGTGTGTGTACGTGTGTAATGCCTGGCTTGCCATGTACCTGGTCTCCTAGCCCCACAAAAACCTTAACTTGTGGTGGTGTGAAGACTTGAAATTGATCTGAGTAATAACCTGGTGCAAATGGTAGCTCAACTGCTCTGTTGCAGTATTGCTACTTGGAAAACGCACTGTCCAAAGCATACACAACACGTCCATTTAAACACACACATACGCACGCACATACATACATGCCTAACACTTGCACACGTTGTACACACTACTGAATGAACATCACTGTGTCATGGATCATGGATCATGGATCATGGATCATGGATCATGGATCATGGATCATGGATCATGCTTTTTTGTATACTATTGCGCTGTAGGTTTGGCGCGTTTTCCGGGCAGCTGGGTGATGGAGCCGCGATGTACCTAGGAGAGGTGAGGGTCTCAGCAAACTCCCACGCGGCAACGTCATCATATTGTTGCCTGCTGTTGAGAGTTTTGGTGAAGAAGAGGGACGGCAGTGAATTGTAAATAAACGTGTGTGAATAAACGTGTGTGAATAAACGTGACAATCTGCTTCTTGTGGATTAATGATGTGTTAGCTGACCTCTCTCTAAACCTCTCTTTCGCTTTTGAGATTGTGTCAGTGAACCTCAACACGCTCTTGTGACATGTTTTGTTTGCGCAGGTGATCAATGCCAAAGGAGAGCGGTGGGAGCTGCAGTTCAAGGGTGCAGGCTTGACACCCTACTCACGATCGGCTGATGGGCGGAAGGTAAAGATGGAATGGCCCCCAAGCTGTTGATGCTGTGCTGCGTTGATGTCGACTCGTAAAATGCGCCGTGAAGGAAATTGAACATTGCTGTAATGCTTGCATAGGGTGACGTTACAGAGCGTTTTGTTTCGAGCTTAATCTCACAAACACACAGGCACACACATACGCATCATCAAACACACAAACACACACACATGCAAACACACAGACCACATACAGACACATAAATGTACATACACATACACAAAGACACACAATCACATACACACGCACGCTCACACTGCAGGTCCTTCGCTCAAGTCTAAGGGAGTTCCTGTGCTCAGAGGCCATGCACGCCCTGGTAAGAGAAGCGGATTTTGTTTTAAGCGTGCTTGCAGTAGCGTGCTTAAAAAGGCGCTGCTGCTTGGTTTTGCTTTGTAACAGCGGGGGGTTGATTTTCATTTTGCTGCAACGCGTGGCATTCTTGCTCGCTCAGTAAAATAGGTTTCTCCTTCCCACTCCACAAAATAAGGAAGGTGACGTTAGGGGTGCACAAGCCTCACAAGATCTGTTATGCTGCATAAGGAATTGAGTGGTTTATTCACTGTGCAAGCACCCAGCTGGTGTTGTTGAAGATGCAGCACACAACTAAGATCTGGAAATCATGTTCATTGTTGTGCGGGGAGCACATGCGGAGACATAAGGGGTGCACATGCCTGCTCAGTATGAGCGGGGCATACATACACTCAATCTGCTGGAAGTTTTCAAGGCAAATTTTGAGGAACAGCAAACACTGAGATAACTTATGTCGGCACGTGTGTGGTTTCGTAGTCTGGAATATAGGGTGTCCAATGAATAAGAAATGTGTATGCTGGAGGTATTAGAGGCAAAGACGCTCATGTTTGGCTGCGCGCTTCGTCATGCAGGGCATACCCACGACTAGGGCAGGGACGTGCGTAACCTCCGACACCAAGATCGTGCGAGACCCTCTATATGATGGTGGGTTTGTAGGGTAGGGGTTCAGGTGTAACTTCATCTGATATAAAGGGGCTCAGGGTTGGGTGGAGAGCACACACACGGTATTATACACGCAGCTTTTCTCAAACGAGAGTAAGGATGTTCTTATAGCAAGGGACCTTTTTTTTTACACGACCAAATGTTCAAGTTATATCCATTTCATGTGCGCTGTACACAATTCCAACCCTGAAGCAACAAGAGTGCAAATGTGTGGCTTGCAAGCAGCTCCACCCCCTTCAATTCCAGGAAGTTTGCACACGCATGTGCATTCGTATCTTGTTGATTTATATCCTCCCCCCTCACATCCTGGCCTTCAAGGATGTTGTTGTAGGTGCTTCGAAAAGTAGGCTTCAAATAAGGGCCCAGAAGGTTCACTCATGCTTTCCCCCACTGTGCATCCTGTTACTAGAAGGAAAAGCGGTTGTGGAGTTGTGGAGCAAGCAACGACGATCAATTCTGTGTTCCTCCCTTGCCTGGTTTGTTGCAGGAAATGCCATCGCAGAGCAGGCAACCGTCATCACGCGCATTGCCCAGACGTTCCTGCGCTTTGGCAGCTTTGAGATCTTCAAGCCCACAGACTCCACCACAGGTTGCCATTAATTTGTAACTAGCAGTGTTCTACGCTTCTTCTTGACCAACTGCAGTTCTACAGACTAGATGAATAGACCAGCACTCCGTGTTTTTTGGCCAATCGCAGTCCTCACTTTTGACCATTTCCTTAGGGGGTACAGAGGCCCTTCTGTCCTGATTTCATCCCCCCTTCCTTGCCTTCCAGCACCCAAATTGGAGCATTGCTTTCAGAGACACACATGCATACGTGCACATACACTCACACACACACACACACAAACGTATACACACATTCACACATCCCTTGCACAGGTCGTGCTGGAGGAAGTGCAGGTCTAGATGCCGAGATGCTTCCCACAATGCTCCACTTCACCATTAAGACGTACTTCCCAGAAATATGGCGGGAGGGGAACGGTATGTATGTGTACAAGTGTGTGCGCAGGGCTTGTGATTGTTTGCTCTCTGTATGTCATCCAATAAGAGGCTGACAGCTTATTGAGCTGGTCTGCAACTACTGCCCATTCTCAAACAGGTGTCCCTTGATTCCATATTTTATCCACTCAAAACTTGTTTCGACTGTTTCAGCTGCCTGTGTTGAATGTCTGTCCTCCTTTGCATCTGGCAAATAAAACTAGTAAGGCGGACCACCTACTTTTCTAGTTTCGACTTTTGAAACCAGCGGATTGCGTACTTGTGAAACTGGTTTTACCATGGTCATACACCGTACACTGTACATTGACCAGAGATATCCCTGCTGAAAATGTTGTAATCCCTGCATGTACATGGTCTGTCCACCCCCCTACGTGCTTGCCTGCTTCTCCCATGCTGTGTTTGCAGGCGACCAGTTGCAGGCAAGCTGCCCTGAGGGTAACGAGCCTGAGTGGCACAAGCTGTACGCTGCATGGTTTAGAGAGGTGAGAGTGTAAGAGCTCTAACCCTAAAGGGCGTAAGAGAGCGTTTGAGCGTAAGAGAGCGTTGGAGCATAAGGATGTAGCCCTAAAGGGCATAAGAGAGCGTTGGAGCGTAAGAGAGCGTTGGAGCGTAAAAGAGCGTTGGAGCGTAAGGATGTAGCCCCAAAGGGCATAAGAGAGCGTTGGAGTGTAAGAGAACGTTGCAGCGTAAGAGAGCGTTGGCGCTTTAGAGAGCGTTGGAGCGTAAGAGAGCATTGACACGTAAGGATGTAACTCTAAAGAGCGATGGAGAGCGCAAGGTTGTAATCATGCAAGAGCAAAAGGGTAGGGTTGGCCAGAGCCGTGTATATACACCGTATGCAACCGTATGCTTGCATATTTGGTGATTTCCCTGCCAAGATACCGTGTATGCACCAGAGGTGCACCGTATGTATATATGGTTCTGGGCAATGCTCAAAAAGGCGAAGCATAAGGTCGTAAGAGTGCTACATTGTAAGGGCGTGAAACCATGAAGCCGTTGCAAGCAGAGCTACAAGAGGACAAAGGGGGGTACTGTCACTTTGGGTAAGAAGTGTGCAGTTGTGCTGCATACACTCTTGGGCAGGAGATGGAGTGCACAGTGTATGTATGCAACCGTTTTGAAGAAGGAGCTGCATTATCGCGCCAAGGTTTTACTGCTTTGTTTGTATGGAAATTGACAGCGCTTCTCTGTGAAGAAAATTGCAAAGTAGGTGTAGGGCAGTATGTAAGGGGTGCAGGCAGCACAAGTGTCCCCTCAATCTGTACCAGTGTCCCCTCCATCAAAGCTCCCTCAAGCTTGTACATCTGTACAAGTGTCCCCTCCAACAAAGCTCCCTCAAGGATCCCCCTACCATCCTGACAAGCTAACCGTGCTGTTCCAGTGCGTAAAGCCCTGCTTCTCTCACTAAAGTGTTTCCTCTTAGCCCTGCTTCTTCCATTCAAGTCTGTTGTATCGTGCCTTCAAAACGAGCTCCATGTTTTAAAGTTTACTTGTCATGTGTTTGCGCGCATCTGCACAGGTGGTGCGTCGCACGGCCTCCATGGTAGCAGGCTGGCAGAGTGTGGGATGGTGCGTCAGTGTGGTGTGGGTGTGAATGGGGTGTGTGTGTGCGCGCAAACGTGTATATTAGAAAGTATGCAGATGTCTGTAAGGTACTTGAAAATATGGGCTGGTTTGTACCGCAAGTCAGTCCCTTTTCACAACCCCATTGAGTGACCTTCACACACACTCTTGATAGTCAGAGACTAATCGTTGTTCTTTTTCCCCTTCTGGATTTGTGGATGTAGATTTCTGAAGGTTCATTTGACTGACCACAGCTTTGATATGAGGGGTTGGAGAGTATGCTTTCAAAGGGATATGTGTTCATGTTCATACCCAACCACGTTCACAATCGCTCTTGTCACCACCCACCTCTGCCTGTGTTCATTCATTGCTACATTCATTGCTACACTGCATCCTGGTGCTACTGGGTGTGTTGTCCTCCCAAGCAGTCACATGCAGGCAAACCCACGTATGTGCGCACATGTGCTACGCAGCAAATATACAAATTTATGTACAACACACGCATATACGCATGTACGCACGTGTACGTGCGTACACTCACTTGATTGCGCGCTCACAGAGCTCACACTTGCATGCGTGTTTGCGTGCATACACACACTCTCACACACACACACTTTTCGGCACACCCACTCATGCACATACACGTACAATCTGCTTAGGTGCCACGGAGTGCTAAATACAGGTACGCTTTTCTGGCCCGCTTTGGATTTTGCGGAGAGGAGAGGGAAAATCATCGCTAAATTTTGCAGCAATTGTTTCTGCGTTCCACAGCTTCATTGCATTCAACTTGTTGGGCTGGTCCTGCAGGCATATTGTTAATCATATGTCAAGTGAGAAACCCCTGCTTCTCTTGTACACTGTCAATCCTGACCCGCCCCCTGATTACAGACAACATGAGCATCGTGGGCCTGACCATTGACTACGGACCATTTGGTAAGATCGGATGGAAGTTTTGAGGATTGAACAAACAGTATCTCATCCGTTTCCTGTCATTTGTGTGCCTATGGGTTTTATTCTGTCTTTCTGTGTCCGCCATCTCTTTAGGTGGGCCAGGTAGGGTGGTGTGTTCTAATAAGATTGGCACAGAACAAAGAAAAGCGTTTAAGAGATGTAAAAGGACACAGACAGTAATTCGTTTAAGGAGAGACAGGTGCCAGGGAGGCCAGAGGGAGAAGCTATGTTTTATGGCAGAGAGAAAAAGCAATATATATTTGACAGCTTCAACGAGGGCAAGACCATTTTTACCCTTGAAAGGCCTTCTACCCGCCTACAACGATGCGGACATGCTCTTTTACGCTTCTGCTCACACTGCGTCCATCATTATGTGTTTGTGTACGACCCACAGCTCTGGCCTTGATTATCTTGTCCAGGGCCTCTTTGTGTTTGTCCACGGCCATTCCAGCTGAAGTTGCGCTTTGTTGCTCCTCCCTCCAAAACCTGCAGGTTTCATGGATGCCTATAACCCAGATCACATTTGCAACGGCAGCGATGACTCGGGGCGGTACTCCTACAAGTAGGTTGCAGGAGGGTGTAGCAAGCATAACTTTTGGACGGCGTGTCTACTTTCCGATAAACATTAGATGTCAAAATCCTGACGATCGATTGGTATCTATGTGGGTTGAATCAGGGAGGGGGGGGTGGGGAGGGGCCCCGGTGGCAGTCTAGTTTTTTGGGGCTCCCCTCCATTTTTTTCTGGGCCACCCACGGAATTTTAATTGTATCATCAGAATCCTCAGCTCAAGCGCAGTCAATTGCCACCCTTTTTGAGCAAATCGGTAAAAGGGAGGGTCTGTGGACATATCCAAAAATCAGAGGCACACACGCTCGGGTGCAGGCCGCGGGGTGAGTCAAGCCAATGGAGCAGCAGTCACTCCAGACTTTCGGGATTGTGCCAGCATGAGATAGTCCTGGAATTTCAAAAAAATGGAAGCAATGTGGGACTGTGCAAGCCAGGTGTGGGTGCCTGGTAGGTTATGTGTGCATGGGTGTCTTCACCTCAGTTTTTGCCCAAAAAATCTGCATCAATCTAGTGTCAGGTCTTGATGAGTATGCAGATGGACGCAGAACTCTAAAAGGAGAAGATCGACACCCGTTTTGTCTGGGTGGGGGCACTGGAAGGGGGGTGGGTGGTCTCTCAGAGGTGTCCACCCCAAAAAGTGGACATGCCTTCCACACAAAAAAGATACCTCCTGATGATTGTATATATTTTTGTTATTTCGGTTAGTCGTGAATTTAGCTCAGGGAGGTGTGGGGTCACTTTGACAAGTTTTGGTGGCCATTATGGTTCTAAACAGTAGCGTCTTTTTTTGTTGAATCATAAGGCTCCAAACAGAGAAAACCGCAAAAAGCTTGCCACAGGTGTCACGAGAAATAAGCACTCATGAAATAGTGAAGGGCTGCCCCTGGCCACCTTGTGTGCCGCGACATACGGCACACACACTTAAAGTGTTGTTTGGCGCACACAGTGAAAATGTTTTTAGCCATTTTAGAGTGGTGCCGCACGGAGTGATGCCGGGTGGAGGCTGCGGGTAGTGCGGGAAAGTGCCCATCTGCACATATTTGAGAATTTCTCGTCAATCACTCCTCACTCACCCGTCTGCACAAAAATACGGATCGCTCATCATCACTGCCAAGTGACGCACAGCAGCCTCCACACGTTACGTCACCAACCTGCACGGCCTCTGCTATGCTCCTTTCTTTATGGCTGTGAATAGCGCGTGAAGATGGCTTTGCACAACTCACAGCCTCTACCTGCTGCACCACCAACCTGAACGGCTTCTGCTGCGCTTTGCTTTCTTTCTGATGTAAGGCTGGATGCAGCAATCATCTGATTTGTTGTAAGAGGTGCTGTTATCGTTTGCTGTGCATTTAACAAGGCAAAAGACTAGCTGCGCAACTAATGACTCTTTATTACACATTCTTCTCACTTTCTATTCTGTAAACTCTGCTTGAAGGCGTTGGTCACAATACAAGTGCTGCACTTCAGCCAGTCTATAAACGGATTTTTTGGCGAACGAATTTTTGGATGGTCTTTGGATGGTCTTTGGATGGTCTTTCTTTTTACACTCTTGCTCCTCAGGAATCAGCCTGAGATGTGCAAGTGGAACTGTGCAAAGCTGTCCGAAGCCATTAAGTGGGCGCTCCCTGAAAGGCTTGCACGGGAGGAGTTGCCTGTGTTTGATGTCGAGTACGACAGGTGCGTGTGTGTGGCTAGCTGCTCTGTTCATTGTTGAGTTTGGCAGGTGCTTGGTAGACTAGCTGTTCTGTCCAATGTTGAATTTGGCAGGCACCTGTCATTGATGCTGAGCACGACAGGACAAAAAAGGACCATCTGTTGGACGATGGCGTCTAGTATAAGCAGGTGCAATACAAGCAACGGACGTGATTGTGTGTGCAATCCTCCAAGCATTGTAGGACCCTGTTTTCATTCTGAGCCGTGACAGGTTCTGAGCCAGATGTCGCTTTCAAAATTTTTTGGCACTCTTTTTATCTGCTGTGTGTGTGTGTGTGTGTGTGCACGCGCGTGTATGTGTTGCCTAGAGCATAGCCTGACTTTTTTTGTTTTTTGTTGCGCTAATTGGAACATAATCTGAACTTCCGTGTCACGTCACTTGTCAATTTTGTGCCCCTTCTTGTGACTCGCTGCGTGTTGGCAGGGCCTACATGCGCTTGATACGCAACAAGCTGGGCCTGGTGGCTGTGAAAGAGGACAGTGATCAGCAGCTGATCGAAGATTTACTCCAGGTGGGTCCGTCGTTTGCAGGGCGCTGTGGTAAGTGACTGGTTTTAAGGCGCACTTCAGGTAGGTTAGCTAATGAGGATGAGCGGGCACAGTGCAGCTGAATGAAGGCTTGCTCCAATGGCGCTCGTCGTCCGCAAAGTAGGACGCTGTGGTCAGGTAAGGTAAGGTTACATCGCTATGTATGCCTCAAAGGGCATCTCAGCGGAAGCTTGGAAACCACACCTGGCTAAACAGGAGAAATAGTAGCTATAGGACGCATGGAACAGAATTAAGCAGCTGGTGCTATAGGCTGATTCAAGGTGGGCCTGCTATCTGTGGAAGAGCAGTTTGGTCAAATTGAGCTTACCTGTAAAGCTAGCTCACAAGTAACAACGCAAGAGCAACAACTATCGCGTCAACATCCTGCCTACAGTTCCAGTGACAAGTGAAAAATATGCCTGCCCGACATCATCACCTCGTCACCTGTGTTTCCAGGGGGGTTTGTCTGAAAGCCACAATACAGCGCAAACTTTATCACAACATACACGTCAGCACATGTGCTCACAATTACATACACAATTACACATGGCATGCAAGTACCATATATCCTCGTGCTCAATCCCCCCCCTCCCTCCCGGAAATGTTTATGTCACAGCAACCGCCCCCCTGTTTCTTCAGGCCTCTTTCCACAATTCATAAGAGTTAGGGAGCTAGATTCACGCGCTCTGCCAAATGTTTGTCGTTGCAGGCCTGACTTTACCGCTTCATGCTCTGAAATACACCAGAAATTTGCTGTAGCAGGAGCGGTGATATATATTTTCTGTACGGTGTACACAGCCCCTCCCCAAAAATAAATGTTTTACTAGAACATTTCGATCACCGCCTCCTAAAATAAACATTTATTAGGGGCGGTTCTTTATGAACGGTACCTGAGTTGCACACACGTACACATCGCACACACAGGTCATGGCGGACACAGGCGCAGACTTCACCAACACGTTCAGAGCGTTAGCCCGATTCCCTACGCCCAGTCAGGCGTCAAGCCAAGGTGGAGGCCTTATCATTTGTAACCTGCGTTTGCGTTTTGTGCAGTGGGCTTCAGCCAGCTCCTGTGTGCTACGCTTTCTGTTTTGTTTCTGCACTGAAATCTGGAAACCCTGCAAGACTTTCGAATTTACGAGCTAGCTTTCATGCGAGCTGATGTTTAGGTCAGTGCTGTGCTCTCTTAGTTTCTTGGAGTGAATTTACCTTGCTTCAATATAAAGTGAAGACGCTTCAATTCAAAGTGAATGCGCAAAAATTATGTAAATCGCCTTAAAACACACACCCATACACACAGTTGCACAGAAACACGCACACACACACACACCACACACACACACACATACACACACACCACACACGCAGGTGATGGTGGAGCACTGACGTATGCAGATGGGGGAGTGCTGCTGTACGTGCTCGGGCAATGTGCTGATTTGAGCCACATGGTCAGCATAAAGAGCCCTTCTATGCCTGCTCAAAACCTACAGGTGAGTGCGTATGGTACACACACACACACACTGCTGCTACGAACGGTCAAGTCATTTGTGATGAAATGAAAAACGACTGGCACGCTACGTGTGTACTCATTTCATCCTGAGAACCGTGTTTTCTGTACTGTATTAAACAATATAAAGAGGACGCACGATGGTGACGATGAGATCTATCTCTTCTTTTACCGCCTCCGAAAAGGTAATTGTTGCATCAGCGGCGCTTTTGGCCATAGTTATACTGTTCTCGTTGTTCGGATTCCTAGGAAAACGCTACACTGGAAAAGTTAATCTTCCATGCGATAAGAACGCCAAAGGAACGAGTACCATGCGATAAGAACGCCAAAGGAACGAGTAAGCACACGGCATATGTGGGGTGTTATTGACGAGTCGTGTAAATTTCAGCGGAAGACACGTGTGTCTTCTGATGTCCGGTTCCCGTCCTATGTGTACTATATGTCTGTACTGACACAGTACTAATGTTCCCTAGTTCCTTATCTGGTTTGAGCTGGTTGCATTTCAGTGTAGTACGTGAGGAGCGCAAAGAAAAGTGTGGATTACTGAGAGCCAAGGTAGTCATAATAGCTAACGATTACACACCCTCACTGCCATTGGCACAATGTTATAGCTTACACTTAAAACTCATATGTACACTGCTTGTAGACTTGCACACATACCATTGTCGGCAGGCTGGCCATTTTTAACATTGAGTCAAAGGCTACATATTCTCCTCTAAAGATTCTTTACCTAAACAGCACTGTCAATGGTCAGAAATGTCAGCGTGAGCTTTTCCGTGACAGAGAACATGGACTTCAGCATTCACCACGGACTATTGCTAACATTTTGCTGCTGGACGAGTTCTGATCCTGTTCTACCACCTTGCTGCTGGGCTAGTGCTGAAGATCAAAACTGGTTTTGTGTGCAGATGATGTCGATGCTGATGCAGAAGGATCCTGGCCTGCTGTTCATGATGGGCCTCAGCCCTCAGGTGTGTGCCTGTGTGTGTTTGTGTGTGTGTGTGTGTTTGTGTGTGTGTGTGCGTGTGTGTGTGTGTGTGTGTGCGAATCGGGGGAAGGGGTGTGTTTGGTCTGGGTATAATTGTGCGCATGTGTGTTTGTGTGTTTGCGTGTCTGTATGCTGTGTGTATGCTGTGTAATTTCTGCAAATGTGTGCAGCTTACACTGTTAAGGGATTAGACCTATGCCTTAGTCCCATATGTATGTGCGCACACTATTTCACACACATACACCAGCACACTAAGTTATAAGTTGCATGAATTTAATTGTGTGTCAAATGCTGAGCTTCAATGGTCTCATACACAATATCTCAATTGCCACGCACAGATGCTGACTAACGAGCTTGAGAAGGCCAAAAACGCTGAGCGGCTTAAGTCAGTGTCACCTCAGGTGAACGAACACACCCCTGTGCACACGACACACATTTCAGTGACACACAGTGACACACACATACACACACGGGTGCATGCACAAAAGACGAAGTCGGTGGCGCACACACACGCACACACACACACACATTTGCACGGTGGAGGGGTTTCCTGCTCCTTGCTTCCAGTCTTTCCACCTTGTGCTGTATATTTGGAAATAGGTGTCATTGGAAATAGGTGACAGCAGGTGATGTATGTGTGTCTTGGATGTACGCAAACACGGCTGTTTTTTGGAAGTCTATATGCCACTAGGGCACTTGCAGCATCTGCTGGCCAACTAGACTCAGACTTTGCTTTTGAGTGGCATGTGCGTGCCTCTTTTGCACTTCGATTTGAAATGGACCTGCGTAGATATTGCCCCCTAGAACTGCCGAGTTCAGTGTGAAGCACATGGACTCCAGTTCTTGTAGTGCAGTAGAAGTGATTTGCTACTATATCACTCTTGCTTTTATCTGTGTTTCTCGGTTATTTCTTATCTCTTTACCCCTTAGTCCTCAAAATTTACTCTTGAGTGAGCTTAGTTTTGCTCTTCATTGTTCCTTTATTTTCCGTTTCTCCTCTTAGAGCACGTTGCAAGGGCCTTAGAGCAGTTCTGAGTATCCTTGGCATTATATTCCCTTCCTACTGCATCTCACAATATATGCTGAATTGACTTTAGAACATATCTTTTGGCAGAACCGTACAGATGCACTCATCTGTGAAACACTGTCTGTAATTTCGTTCTGAACCAATCTATCACTTAAAGAGGGACAGGTGTTCTAGCACACTTACACACACACACACACACACTCACACACACACGCACAAACACGCACAAACACATACTGTTCATGCAGAGACAGGTGAGTAAGCTGCGCTTAAACTTACTTTGTTTGTTGCTCATGCACTCATACGTTTTAGGAAAAGGCAACGAACGACAGCCAGGCCTGGTCACGCTGGCTGCAGCGCTACGGACATAGGTAAGTCATTGTTATTGTGCAGTTGTGTGTCTGTCTGTCTGCTAATTGACAGCCAGGCCTGGTCCCACTGCAGGCATAGGGAAGGCATTTGAGACAGGCTGAGCATGCTTATTACATCTTCTGTCAAGCACAATGATGGCAACATGGTCGTAAGCACAAATTGCACGCACACACGTGCACCGATTTACCACTGACGCATAAACACATAAACACACATGTGTGTAGGCTGGCAAAAGAATCTCAGGCCGGAGCCAGTCCGGACGAGCGTGTGCGCGTCCAGAATGCCACAAACCCAAGGTAGGTTGTTGTGGGGCTCCAACGTTTAGTTTAAAGCAAAGGCAAATTGTAAGATGGTACTAAACAAATCGAGAAGGTAATTGGAGCAAGGTGTGCGACTCGTACTTACCTTGAATGGAATAACACATTTTTACGTGTTGATGCAAATAATGCCACGGCTCGCAGGTTTGTGCTGCGCAATTGGATGGCACAAGAAGCCATAAAAGCAGCGGAGGCTGGTGATTACAAAGAATTGCAAGACCTGCTGCGTCTGCTGCAGGACCCCTTCACCATGTAAGAAACGCAGGAGTGCTCAAGGTTCGATGCTCTGAAGCCTGATCTGGTCGGAAAGCGACTCTTGGGAGGAAGGAGTGTAAAAGGGTCAAAGCGACAGTGTGTGTGTGCTTGCTTATTCAATACTTTCGAGGGTATGGTTGCTGGTGCAAACGGCAGCCAGATGCTCATTGTCATGGAGTAGACGCAAACATGAATCACCAGTTATGCAAGCATCACTAAGCTTCTAATGTTTGCCTGTCCACCCTCCTTTGTGGTGCCAGGACGTTGGTCCACCATTTTGCACCTGCCACAGTCTTTAATCATCAACCTGTGGGCTCTTTGCATCACATGAGCACATGAGTCACGTGACTTGACAGAATGACCTAAAAACTAGCTCAAACTCAGTCGAGACCAATTTCCCAGTTGACATGTGCGCGCCTCTAAATATTATCAGTACACTACACCAAAGAAACTCCCTAGCAAACATCTGTATCTGCCAGGCTGTTGCTCACAGTCTGTGGCACTGCAAACCACACAGCAGCCTCCCAGCTTGCCTGACGATCGTCTCATCTCGTAACTGGGCTCTTTTGCAGTGTTGGCGAAGACAGTGTGTTTGCCAGGGCCGTAGCTGCTGGTAGTGGAGCCACACCACACGGCCAGGAGGCTGTTGCGTCAGGCTCAGGCTCTGCCTTAGACACAGAGGTGTGTTGTGTGAGTATAAAAATAGGTTGAATTATTAACTAATTGTCGATACAAAGTACTTTTGAACGTCCTTGTCTGATGTTTGTGTCTTAATCACAACACTGGTGCGTGTTGTGTCAGGGGAACCCCTTTTGAGCAACGGGAGCACCTTCTCCTTCCAGAAGTTGAGGTGCATTCATGCTGCACAGTTGATATGATGCACGCAGCTTTCCAGTTCGGATCCTCAATGCCTGTGCCATCAGTGTTTTTAACGGCTCATGTCTCGTGCGTGTTTCCTGCAGGCTGCTCAGGCTCCCCCAGGACGAAGCCATACAGTAGCCAACGCACCTGGCGGCACCGACGATTACTCAGCTACATTGGCGGCAAAGGGAGAAGAAGGGGAGGCATGCAGCCTTGTGAAGAAGTATGGGGATGGCAAGCCCCCGGCATGGTAAGTCAAGCTTTTCGGTTTTTCAATTGATATTGCTATGCTACCTTGCAAGAAAATGTGGGGACGGCAGCTGAGTGTTACGTTATCCTGCTGGTTTTAAAGATTTAAGCCAGGGGAAACAAGGATTTGAAAAGAAACAAAGAGACTGGCTAATTGTTCGCCTCTTGAGCTGTTATTGGTATTTCATCTTGGTGAGCAGGACGCTCTGCGATCTATGATACTTTCTTGTAAGGTAAAACAATGCAGGCAGCACAGCCGCTCACGTTGATAAGGTTAAACTATTTTAGGGGGCGGAAGGCGTAAAAGGCTATAGTCAATACGCAGGCGTCGGAGCCATGAGTTGAATAGCTCTGTTTTTTACTTGGATGCACTAAAAACAACTTGAGAATAGTTGTAGCTCTGAGCAATGGGCAATATTAATAGAGCTGTGATCATCAGTCTGGGCAACACCTTTATTCCATTTTGCATCCAAGGACACTGCAGGGCAGTAAAAGGCATTAAGGGCATAGGGGAGAAGCCCGCTACACATCTGCCTTGCATTTCAAAATATTTTCTCCCCATTTTTAGCTGCTGAAATGCAGCATTAGCGCCCTGTATAAGTGAAGATTCTGTGTGTGGCAAGCACACTCTTTTCAGCTTGGCCTGATGTACCAGGATGCATACAATTTCTCTCCTCTCTCCCCTTCTTGCTTGCAGGGCAGCAAAGCTATGTGTGACTTGCAGCAGCTAAAGATGTGTGCAAGAGAGCCTGGTTTCCGATTGATGAGCATGACCGGGCTGCAAGCAAACTTCTCTATATCATTAATTTCACGTGCATTTTCGCTTTACCATTTGTATTTCTGCAGTGTTGTTGATGAAATGTCAAGTTAGTTCTTGTTTGTGATGGGTTTTGATTGACCCTCAAATATGTTTTGGACTGCGGTACGGTACTGACTGAATATAAGTATGTATATTATCAGAGGTGATCATTTGAGGCCCCAAACAGGGGTATTTTTGAAATGTGAATTGAGTACGGTGGCCAGGACTGGCAACATTCAAGCTCAGTTCCCAGAGGTAGCACCTGAGCTTGAATGCTTCCAGTGGGAAAATGGTCTGATTGCCTGCGGTGTAAACCCTATTTTTCACCACAAAATCTTAGCAGACCACCCACATTACCAAATCACATGATTTTTGGTGTTATTGAGTCCTTATAATAAACAAACATCATTGCAAAAGAAATGGAGTGAAACGGTCAACTAGTTGGGGATGTAGGCCAGCATATGCTGTTTTCCCATGCAAAGCCACCTTCCTAGGGTTTTGGTGGTCACTGTGGGCTTTCAGCCCTGCCAATTTGCACACAGAGCAACCCGCATGAATCCAAGCACATCATCGTGTAACTCATAATGCCAGCTTCAATATAAAGCAAAAATGGTACCAATCGGATAAAATGGCAGTGGATGGCTGGCTTCCGAGTGCAAAAAGGGCACACATTTGGACATTTCCCCAGTTGACCACCTCTGGTATAATATATATGTATAGCTTCGAAATGGATGCAGGCAGGTTCTTGCCAATAATAATTCTTCATACGAAAGAGAAAATAGCATCAAGCTACATTTAGTACGCTCATTAGAAAAGAAACAAGAAAAACTACGCAGGCAGTAAAAACCACTCCCCACATTAAGTAAGGAAAAGGAGCCACTTTGGTACCGAGTACCGTAAATACGTAAAGCTCCTCCATCGCGTAAAGGAAAGGAAAAATCAATGGGGATCAGGAGGGTTGCAGGCTTGGCCTGAAACCGGCTCCTGATGAGAGTTGATAACAGTATTGGAAAGGGCACGTCTAGT
>Ga0307951_1000812_pt1 | contig 18331 bp, 18 predicted proteins | sample OrgLakmetagen374_FD_201842 | JGI IMG/M metagenome (GOLD analysis project Ga0307951, IMG submission 201842) | Saline water microbial communities from Organic Lake, Antarctica - #374 | ecosystem: Environmental > Aquatic > Non-marine Saline and Alkaline > Saline | place: Antarctica: Organic Lake... | reverse complement strand
TTAGAAGGATGATCAATGGGGTAACAAGGAGGGGGTGGGAATGTTAGAAGGATGATCAAGGGGGTAACAAAGAGGAGGAGGAGGTTAGAAGGATGATCAAGGGGTAACAAGGAGGGGGTGGGAATGTCAGAAGGATGATTAAGCCCTGCATAAATACTTAAGGTCCCAAAGGCACGAGACCCAACATGCAACAGCAATGTGCAGCACGAGGCTGCTCACAGGTGGTGCGCCAAAGTATTAGAGCAAAACATATTGAACTCTTGTTGAGCCATCATCGGCCTTAGCCTTAAGTTAATATTTGAGAGGCTGGGTCTGCCCTAATTGTTTTACCGTGAAAGCTACTCAGGTCTGGGCACGCTTTGTATAAAGGGACAAGCATGAATGTTTGGCATCAGCAGTGTGGGTGCATGCAAGCTACTGACACCTGTGGCTACAATAATTAGGCTAAAACAGATCCCCTTGTCAATTCATACCCATTGCCCTAGTGTAAACACACAGGTGAAAACAAGCGAGTAAAAACACATGGATTCATTACACAAACATTTTTCAACAACGCAGGCCCTCAGTCGAAAGCCCAAAAAGGTGCGCGGGGCTGCATTGCATCGAATTGCCGAACAACGACACAACCTTTTGAAAACCCCACCTGCAATGCCAGCACCAGAGTGGAGAACTGCGTCATGGGGTGCATGCCTTCTGGTAGGGACGCCAGGACCTTGGAAACATATGACGGCAACTTGGAGCGGCTCCTCAGATCTTCAGTAACTGACTCGGCTTGCATCTTAGAGGGCAGCTGCAGGCAGTAGTTGTTTGTGTTCAAGCGTTGTGTGCGTGTGTGTTTTCATGTGTTTGTTGTGTGTATATAGGTATATTATCTGAGAGAAGATATGAACAGTGTGCCAATTCCGCTTAATAGAACGATTACATACCACGAATTGAAACAAAGGATGCCCATGTTCACAACCTACAGAAGGCTGACAAGATGAATTTAGCCTCTCACCTTTCCAGTCAATAGAAGCCACAGGAGGCCCTCAGGCAAGGGCTCTGACCCTCCTGAGGCTTTTGGCAGGTGCTCCTGCAGGAAAGTTAGATAGATTTCAATTTATTGATGTCTCACGACTGCTGCGCACTTAGCATGTATTGCTAATGTTATAACATGTACAGCCTGAAAACTTGTACCTCACTAACTCACACTTGCACGTTCAAATGCTATACACAATCTCATCACAGCAATCATTCACATACAAAGCCTTAACACTCGCTATGCAACGGGAGCAACGAAGGGATAGAGGCGCATGTACACATTTACACATGGGTGAGTAAACTTGATGTTGTGTGAGTAATTCTTAACCAGATCCAAGCTTGCTAGGCGAAGGGGGAAGGCGGGTTCCATAAGTGCACGCACATGCACACACACACACATACACACACACACAAACACACACACTCACACTCACACACGCACACACACACGCACACGCACACGCGCACACGCACTCGCACACACATACACACACACACTCACATGTACATGCACACAACACAAACAACACACTCACAAACACACATACACACACACACACGCACACGCACACGCACACACACACACACGCACACGCACACGCGAACACACACGCACGCGCACACGCACACGCACACACACACACACACACGCACACACATACACACACACACGCACGCACGCACGCACACGCACACGCACTCGCATGTGCACGTACACATGTACACGCACTCGCACGCTCACAAACCTGGAGCTCTGGCAGGCTGTACCCGCGCAGGCGGATGCCCTCTTCAGGGTCCAAGAGACTCGTCTCCCATAGCAGGCCCTGTGGAGGTATATTTGTGAGAGTTGTTTTGTTTTGGGGGTGTCAGGCTATCAGCAATATGCATTTGGCACCATTTGCATCAGCTGGTCTTATATCAGCATAGATATGTTTACACACTCACACACTCACCGGGATGCCTCGCATGCCCCCGATGGCCATGTCCACGCTCACGTTGCCCAGCACCTTGCTTCCGTGCTCTTTCTTCACGGCCTTGAGCTTGGCCTGGCATGAGTGAAAGAGAGTCTCACAAGAGTTGCTCGGCATCACGTTGTCTTAGCGATGACACATCCCGTGCTGATCGACACTGAGATATTTCAGATGGACGTGAACTTCTCACTCTCACCTGCTCCCCTGGAATCATCTGGGCTAACGCAGCCTTCAAAGGCGTGCTTGACACAGCAGGACCCCCACCCACTGCCTCCCCGGCGAAAAACCGAGTCAGCGCGGGCGTGGCCTCACGCCGCAGTAGCGTGGGCAACATTTTTGGTAACATTTTAGGAAATTATTTACAAAATCGTCGAAGTAGAGACATGCATCCGTTCATATTCCCACTTCGTCCTCATTTTCCAAGCATCAAATTCAGACACTGAAATTGAAGCAAAAGGTGCCAGCAGGCTTCTCAGGTGGTGCTGCCTCCTTCGACGGCAAGAGATCGCCCTGCTGCTGCTGAACAGCTTGGCCGCTGCCGCCAGTCTTGCTCGTCGAGAACAATGACGACAGCTTGGACTCCTGAATGTTCACATGCATTCAAAGAGCTTAGGCAATACACACTTGAATGCGAAAGTGGCTGAAAGAATGAATTATCAGGTTCTGTTTCATGTTTCCTCTAGATTCTGTTTCATGTTTCCTCTACCTTCTGTTTCATGTTTCCTCTAGCTTCTGTTTCATGTTTCCTCTAGCTTCTGTAAAGACCTTTTGTTTAGCCAGGTATAGTTTCAGGCTTTTTCCAAACTTCCGCTGAGATGCCCTTTGAGGCATATATAATGATGTAACCTTACCTTACCTTCTCAGGTTCCTGACCAACCCCCCTTATAACAATGTGGTGCGTTTTTATCTTGTGATCAATCTGAATCCTCTGTAGTGCAAGTTGGGCTTTTTTTCAGATGAAGGAGTGAGGGCGTGCTTCCATGTAAGAGTGAGTAGGTCGGTCTCAGAGGGCTTGCCCTGCAGCAGGAGTTCACCCCCTTCGCAATCATTGTGCTTTAGTATATGAATCAGTGCTACATTTTGATATGCTTGTGTAATGGTGCACTGCGCAAGTGTAAGTCCTTTGCGTGCTGAGCACATCAATTGCGCTTGACCAGCCTTGTCATTGTGAATTTGTTGGGTCCTCAGACAAAGAGGGATCCACCCTCTTACTACCCTACAAACATGGTCTGCTTTGCTGCCTTATACCAGCTTAAAATGATGAGAGAGGCATCAGGCTTTGCATCAGGCTTTGCGTCAGGCTTTGCAAAGCCCCAGGAACTTAAATCAGTTACATACCGTGCCTGTGCTCTTCCTTCTCTCTTTAACCTTAGGCTGTGGCGAATGACTGAATCTGCTGGCCATATTTCTATATAACAAGAACTGTTTCCCATAACACAGGTTTGTGCAACAGCCAGTGTGTATATATAGTGTACCTGCTCTTTTCGTGCCCGTCTAGCCTCCTCCTGCCGCTCCACCATCTGCACCACATCCGGCCTCTGCTGCTTCAAGGCAGACAGGAAGCGTCCGTGCAAATGCGCACTGCACGCAACCCATGTGATGAACCAAACACTTGTGTGTACTTATGCAAAGTTTATGCAGAGGAAAGGCATTGTAAGCGCTTGTATGTATGTATGCATGTAATGTATAATCATTTAACTGCACACAGCAGTGGGGATGCTAAGCTATCAAAGGTGATGCCTGCACACACCGTTCGTCCAAGGCACATCCACTGATGAGGTCACTGCGCCCAGGTCGAATGAAGCGCAGCACCTCAGCCACGTTCGCGCTGCTGACGTAGTTCTGTGTCACTGCCAAGTAGAGTAAGTAGGAGATGCTGTGTGTGTTGCTTCAACGATGGTGCAGGCATAAGAGAAGCTGTGAGTGGCGGCTCAACAAGCTTTTGTTGTGGCTGCAGTCCATAAAACACACAATACCAACCCCCTGGTTCGGTTTCAGGTTTCAGGCCTCCCTCTCACGGACTCTCTTGCAAGTCTCTCCACACTTTTGCAAACTTAATAAAGAACGAAATCGTTCCATCGCAAGCTTAGACTTTCGGTAGTAAGGTTGAATAACACAGGATTCTCTCCCTTCGAGTTCAGGACCTGCCTCTCACAGGCCTTTTTGCAAGTCTTTGCTATTTGAGCTGTTGTGAGCTTGTTGTGAGCGCATTGTTGTGAGCTTGTTGTGAGCGCACTGTTGTTGCGAACTTGACAAAAGAGTTGATCAGTTGCATCACAAGCTTACTTAAGGTAGAATAACACAGGACTGCACATCAATGTCAAGACTCCTGCAGCCTTGTTCCTGAGATTGTCATGTCTGCAATCATTATACTCCAGCAAATCGTCAGCTATTCTAACCATATTGTAAAGACTCAATTTTTGTGTGGATGCCTTCCACCTTTGCGTGTTCACATTTCCAGGTTTTGCATAGTGACTTTCAACCTTGTATGGACATCTTCAACAGCTGTGTAGAAGTGTTACACCCTTGTGTGGGGCCCCTGGTTCTTCGCTTACTCTCTGACCAAACCATGGCTAAACAGTTGCACGAGTGCTCCAGGGATAGGCACTCCATCTTATGGACGCAGCAAAGCTCCTCTCATAAAAGAAGCTAAGCAAAGAAGTCTCATAAAAAGAAGCTCTTTGAAAGAAAAAGGAAGACGGGTCTTTTTTTTGACGGCAAAGTGCAGAAAGAGGTCTTCTCTGTAAGAGAAACTAAATAAATGACGCTCTACAAAATAAAGGGTAGATAGCTACAAACTCCCACAAGGACGCAAAATACCTGCGATGGTCATCGTCTCCAAATTCAGGCATGCATGCCACCAGCCCCGTGGGACAAAAATGACCTCTCCCGCTCCCACCACACACTCAAAAGGAGGTGTCTGCAAGTGATGTTGGATGGAGGAGGGAGCAGTGTGTGATCGGTTTGCATTAATGCCTGCGCAATCTGTACGCAAAAGGATTCAGGGATATGTTGGTATGGCATGTGATACGGTGTGTGTGCATGTGTGTATGTGTCTGTATGCGTGTGCATTTGCTGTTTATACAGTTTGGTACAACAATTCAATTGCACCGGTTTGCAATGTTTTAGATTTCCCAGGCCATGCAAGTTAATGTCTTGCGCTTGTTGATTCAGACCATCATCAATTTGCCTTGACACGCAGCAGCGTCCTGCCTGTTGACTGCGTCTGGACCTTCTGGACCTAGGGCTGCCTGACACAGCACACAGCTAGCAGGCCCGTCTCTCATTCAACTCACGAGCTGCTGCTACAGCTGCTGCTGCTGCTGAACAGAAGCGACCTGCCTGTCATCTGTGTTTGTACCTATGGCTGCATGGCACTCAGCTAGCAAACCCATCTCTCATCTCACTTTCAGCTCACGGGCAGCTGAATAGAAGTTCAAGAACCACTCCATGACGGACACTGGGGTCGCCACGTCAGCTCCGTCGGGGCTGGGATGCACCCCGGGAGGAATGATGCCTGAGAGGGATGAATGAGTGACACACAGAAAGGGCCTAAAAATATATGGCTGACGCCAGGAGAATGAGGGACGCAAAATGATGGGTTGCGCCCCATGAAGAATGATGCCTGAGAGGGATGAACGAGTGACACACAGAAAGGGGCTGATTACATTATGGCTGACGCCAGGAGAATGAGGGACGCAAAATGAAGGGTTGCGCCCCGGGGGTGATGATGCCTGAGAGGAGTGACATACAGAGCACATGAAAAATTCACGAGCTGGATGAATGGTTTGAGAGTTTTGGATCCAGCCATGACAAAGGTCAGCGAAATGATGCCTGCGATGACTAAAGGAGTGACACACAGAGAGTGCCCTGGAAGAAAGAAAAGAAGGGTGCAAACTCTCAGGGAAAAGAGGGTGCCAACGCTCAGGAGAGCAAGGGACTACCAATGTTGGGAATCATTCAGGATCCTGCTTGCCGTATGAGGATCACAGGAGCGACGTATGAGGAGCGACGTATGAGGAGCGACATAAGAGGAGCGACATAAGAGGAGCGACATAAGAGGAGCGACGAATGAGGATCACAGGAGCGACAAAAAAAAGCGTCTGGAAAAAGAAGGGTTTGAATGCTCAGGAGGACAAAGGACTAGTAAGGTTGGGAGTTCGCCGCAAGCCTGCTTGCCATGAGAGGAACAAGGGAGAAACACACATAACACATGAAAAATGGGTTGGCTCAAATTTAGAAACATGCAGGGAAGCTCAGATTTATGTACGTGGTTATGTACGTGGAGACCAGCTTGCTTGGTGTGCGACTTGCACTTCATCCTGAGGTTGCATGCCTGCCCCCATTAATGCGAGATCTGGCTGAGCGTGATACGCGTGTTTGTGTGTGCATGTAATAGTGATACCATTTCTCTTTTACGCAGGCACGAATAGCTAAAAATTCAACTTGTCCGTAGCTCCACACGTCTCTGCCGTGGTTGCCTCACCTGGAGGGAACAGGATCCATTTCTTCGATCCTCGCACAACAGCATTCCACGCGCTTGTGGCATTTGGATCCTGAGTCACGTCATGAGTTTGGTTGTTATCATCCACTGAAAAAAGGTGCATACTTATGCAATACATGTGTTGCCAAGCAGTGCTTTTGTGCTACATTCCGAGATTAAGAGGACTTGGCTCAAAGCTATGAAGCACGAGGAGCAGCTTTGCTTGACCGAACGGTAAGACTAGCGTGAAACGAAAAATCAAGAACTGATAAACAGCTGATAAAGAGCACTCAGCCAGCCACACTTACCACGTGGAAACTGCTACCAGAGCGCGCAGGCCCCACGATCAACCACCTGAGCCGTGAAGTTGTGGAGAAGTTGATTGATGAGCAACGCGTCAATTTCATTGTCATGTCTGACCCATCACAAGGGTAGTTTATGGGAGGACCATGGTGCAGCGTAAAATTTGAGCATCAAGATTAATGAATAGCACCTTAAATTTCGTTGCAGGTCCTCACCCTTTACAGGAAAATCGCAGCTTGAGCGTTACGGCATGTGTGCATGCGACTGAGCTTTGACTGAGACTTAAAGAACGAAGGAAAGGCCCTGATCCATACACTGGTGTTTATTGCTGGAAAGAGCTGGAGATGGGTGTTAAGAGATCTTCTACGGGAAGATTCAGCCGTACCTGTAGTCAGGGCGAGAGCTGCCAAGCACCTGTCCACCAAGCAAGATTCAGCCGTACCTGTCCACCAAGCAAGATTCAGCCGTACCTGTAGTCAGGGCGAGAGCTGCCAAGCACCCCAAACAAGTCTTCGTTGAAGACAGAGGGCACACTGAAGTCTTTGGCCTGCAGCAGGGGAGTGGCGTGGAAATTGCTTTAGAAGGATTGCTTTGTTCAAAGACAGAAGGTACACTGATATTTTTGGCCTGCAGCAGAGGAGTGATGTAGAACTTTTTTCTTCAATGGATTTCCTGAGGTAAGAAAGTGCAGGATCTAGCTCCAAAACTAAGGGGGGATTTAAAGGTCAACAGCTTGCATAGCTTGTCCCTTTGCGGCCTCAATCCAGCACAACAGCCTGCTGATACAACTTTGTTATACCCGTTGTCGACAAATCAAATGGGTGAAACTGTTCAGCATGATGGTAAGGGAGGCCGATGTTCAGCACAGGAACACCAGGACATTGTTCGGCAAAGAGGGCACCCGCTGCTTACAGATGTGTGTGTGTGCATTGCATCAACAACAAAATGCATAAACACATCAGCCGCACCGACAAGAAACGCACCAGCTGAGGTGCCTTGGCTACAAACTCCTTGTCGAACAAGTACCTGCACATGGGATCCAATTTGGAGATGGTAAGTGAGCATATAACGCACGACTTACGTACCGATGCACTATTTCAGGATTTCAGGATACATAGTTAAGCCCCGTCATTGAGCACACGTGAGCGCCACCGCACTTACAGGAACACCTCGTCGGGGTGGTGTTTGCACGAGCCTTGGACAAAGACGCACCCAACCCATCGCTCGTTACGAATATGAAAGCGGTAGGTACCAAACATAAGACAGTGGATCACGCTGGTTTTGACAGAAGACATGAATATCGTCACACAAATTGGGGCATCTCATCGAGGGTGGTGTTAGCGTAGGCCGCGTAAGTAGGAAAGGGCATGGGATCGAGGGCAGTGTGAAAACAGACCGCACAAGTCATGGATTTTGTTACTACATGATGTATGGTTTATAAAGCTGCGTCATGAAGCACAGGTGAGCGCCACCACACTTACAGGGGCATCTCATCGAGGGTGGTGTTAGCGTAGGCCGCGTAAGTAGGAAAGGGCATGGGATAGCTGCCAGCTATGACTTCCTTGCCTGCAAAGGCTCGCCCTAAGCTCTCTGTAGACCACTGAGAAAAAGACAGAAAGATGTGAACGGTGTAATTGCTTTTGGCGTGGACTAAGCTCTCTGTAGATCACTGAGAAAAATAGAGATGAATTGCGAACAGTGTAGTTGCTTTTGGCATGGACTAAGCTCACTGTAGACCACTGAGAAAAAAAACAGAGAAAAATTGCGAACAGTGTAATTGCTTTTGCTTTTGGCGTGGATCTAGGAAAGGGGAGAAAGATAACGTGGATAGTGAAGTTATATCGGGCATAGACTAGGGAGGATCTGTGTTGGGTTCTGCACTGCTCAATGGAATGCTGCAAGCAGAGAGCTACAAGACATCCCACCCGGGTAGACAAAAAGGACGAAGGCTGTGTAGTGGCAGTGACCACTGTAGACACAAAAGACGTAAGTGACCACTGTAGACACAAAGACAGACACAAAAGGCGCAAGTGACCACTGTAGGCACAAATACAGACACAAAAGACGCAAGTGACCACTGTAGACACAAAAGACAGACACAAAAGACGCAAGTGACCACTGTAGGCACAAAGACAGACACAAAAGACGCAAGTGACCACTGTAGGCACAAAGACAGACACAAAAGACGCAAGTGACCACTGTAGACACAAAAGACAGACACAAAAGACGCAAGTGACCACTGTAGGCACAAAGACAAAAGACAGACACAAAAGATGCAAGTGACCACTGTAGGCACAAAGACAGACACAAAAGATGCAAGTGACCACTGTAGGCACAAAGACAGACACAAAAGACAGACACAAAAGACAGACACAAAAGATGCAAGTGACCACTGTAGACACAAAAGACAGAGGCTGTGTAGTGGCAGTGACCACTGCTTGAGCAAAGAAAGGGAAGAACCTCACTGCCTGTGCCACTTGTTTTGCTCCATAGCAGAGAATCTCTGTATGCATTGCTAACGCTTTGCTGAAGAACCAAAAAGTTGTGCTTTCCTACAAGTAGAATTAGCAGGGGCACGGCTCCTTGCTTCTCAAAGCTGCTACAATTCAGCGCTTTTAAGAAGGCCACCTACACGGTGAGTTGCACAAGGCCGTTCACATGGCCGCTTACGCCGTAGGTTACACGAGGCCATTTACAGGGCTACCTACACTTCTCAAGTACACAGGGCCACTCACATAGTTGTTCACATGGCCGACTACCTTATAACTTGCACAAGGCCAGTTACAGAGCCAACTACACTGCATGTTACACAGGGCCATTCACAGTACCATTCAACAAAAGTTGTAATAAAGTTACAGGGCCCCCTACACTGCACGTTACACAGGGCCATTCACAGTACCATTCAACAAAAGTTGTAATAAAGTTACAGGGCCCCCTACACTGCACGTTACACAAGGCCATTCACAGTACCAATCAACAAAAGTTGTAATAAAGTTACAGGGCCCCCTACACTGCACGTTACACAAGGCCATTCTCAGTACTATTCAACAAAAGTTGTAATAAAGTTACAGGGCCCCCTACACTGCACGTTACACAGGGCCATTCACAGAACCAATCAACAAAAGTTGTAGTAAATGAACAAAAAAGACTTTGCCCAAAGGAGAGACGTCATTGTGCCGCTGCGTCGGTGCAAGCAAATTGAAGGGAAATGCAGGCAATGCTGCCTGTGTAAACCTGCTTCCCCTTTTGGTGTTATGCATTCTGCTCAGATTGTCCGTCCTCTTTCAGCTTGCCCTTCTTTCTTTTGTTGACTTTTTGAAAGGCAGGCTCCTTGGCACCAGTGTTACAAATACCAGCGTACTACAGTTAATCAACGGCTATGACAGTAGGGTAGTGTATATTAATAGTAAGAGTCCACCAGCCTCACCTTTTTCAAGGCAGGCCACTCGGCAGCACCATCCACTAGAACGACGGGCCTGTTCTGGAGCTCATACTGCTCTCGGAAAGCAGTGGGGCTCAGGTTGCGTTTCCTGCGTATGCATGAGTATTGAGGTGCGAGTGAGGTGTGTGTGTATATGTGTGTGTGTGCCTGTGAGTGTACAAGAGCATGTGCTTGTACGTGTGTGTACGTGTACTAATGCTGTGCGTATACGTGTGCGTGTGCGTGTGTGTGCGTGTGAGTGAGTGTGAGTGCGCGTATGGTAAGTGTGTGCGATTGCGTGTCAATGTGCACAGATCAGGGCTTGAGCTTTGTGCCTTTCAATTCGAATGTGACGGTCATTCGCCATGTAGCACAAGCCCAACATTTTACGCTCTAGCCGTATGCGTCTCAGCTCGTGCCTTCCTCGTCTTATTGCCCGGCTGCTTCTCTACCTCAGACCAGAAGAAGTCGTCAGAATTCTTATATAAACGATTTTTAAATGATTCACGATTGTGCCACAAGCACACGCCCAGATGCCCTAAAACCCAATCACCAACCTAAATAAACGTTAACATCCCCACGCACCTGACTCACCCACCAACATGCCTGCCTACACGCCCACAACCATACACCCATTGTATGCACACACACACAGACACACACACACCTGTCCACGTTGCTGACCTCCAGCCACTCTGGCTGCAGCTCAGCCGTTGCACAGTGCCAGGGCTGATACAACAAATCCGAGAAGAACCATCCGCTCCTCGTAGGGGGACCCACGCTCCCCTTCCTCCTGCGTTTGCCACTGCCGTGCTGTGCCTGCAGGCGCACCTCGCAGCTAGAGCTCGTGCGCTTTTTGCCAGGAGCACCTGCAGGGGAGCTGTTGCGTGCGATTGCTTGCGTGCCGGGGCTTTGGCCCGCTAGGTCACTGATGTCTGTGGCTGCTGCCTGTGACTGCTTGGAAGTGGCATAGGCAGCACGCCAGGACGGGCTGGCTGTGTTCCACGTGAAGCCGCCTTGAAACTCCTGTGTTTGTGTGCGTGTGTATGTATGTGTGTGAGTATTTGTATAAGAAGTTTAAAGGTTAACACACCCAGCGGATCAAGAGAAGGAGCGCTTAGGTGCCAGCACTTGAAAGCCCCTCACCGCCAAAATTAAGTCGTGAGCCACTTAATGAGGATCAGGGGGTTATGTGCAAGCAGCCTTTTTTTAATGTATTATTGCAGCTGTCGATCTTTTTGATTAATTTATTTGTTGGGACCTATAGGCGTTTGTTGGGACCTTAGGACCAGCAGCCATGCCAGGCTGGAGGCCTTTGTAATCCAAACTAAAGGGTTATGTGCAAGCAGCCGTTTTGACCGATTTTGACTGATTCAGCATTTTGACTGATGGCTTCATCTGTAAACTCTTATGTGCAGAGGCACCCATGTCCATATCCAGGGTTATGTGCAGAGGCACCCATTTCCTTGTCCACCTTGTAACCTTTACCTCACCTTAAGTGCAGAAGCACCCATGCCCATACCCTGCTCAGATATTATTTTCAAGGGTTGTGCTCAATGTCGCGTCTGGTTTGAGCAATATCTGTTGCAGAAGATCTGACGGCATGTAAGCCCAGTTCTTTCATGAGTGCTGTGCATGCAGACGTTTTACTCCAAGGCTTTCCATTAATATAATAATGATGAGCAAATACTTCAATGTAATAAGACAGCCTGTGATTTTGTAAGCTATCAGAAAGGGGAACGGGTACAGAGAACTCAGGTCGTGTGCAAAAGCATCATCCAGCCATCCTGCTGCAGCTGCCCTAACCCCGAACCCAGATAGGGCCATTCTTCTCATATGACCCGCCCCATTCTCCTCCTTTTTCCGTGCCAGGAACGCGTTGTTGTTTTCCTATCAGACATAATAGTCATTCTTGCAAGCAGCACGTCGCTGCCAAGATTGACTATGAAGTGTTTGCGAGAACCTCCAAAAGGTTCTTGAGAGTTAAGCGTTGGTATCAGGGCTTTTTGTAACAAGCGTTGTTGCATGACAGGGCAGGGCAAGTCACAGATTAAGACGTGAAATTTGCTTAAGGCCTTGGCCACCAATGGTCTAGGGTCCCCACACCAAAGCGCTTTGTCATGCACCTATGTGACGCGCGCGCACACACACACACACACACACACACACACACACACACACACACACACACACACACACACACACACACACACAGCGACACCAGTGAAAGTGCCTTGGCAGCAGCTGTAATGGGAATCGAAGCCACTCACTAGCAGCAAGAAGAATGGGGAGGCGGATGATAACGAATTGGTTCAAATTATTATTTTCGAGTTTTTGACGGGAGAGAGCCCCTGCGGGGCGTGTCCAGACAGGGATGGCCAGCTTCTGCAAGGTCCCCCCAACCGCCAAGCAGCAACAGCAAGAGGACAGGCAGAAGTTCAAGCAGCAGGTGCTCTTTCCACAAAAACGATGTTATTGTGTTATGGAATGCACCTCTTGAGTCTCTTGGTGCCATTCTAGTCTTTTGGTGCTGTTCTGAGGGCATTTTGCACCTGCGGATTTGCGGCAAGCACTAAAATATACATTGAGAGGGGTGCGGATTGCTGCAGACGGGGTAAAAATAACTATTTTTGTTTGGGGGTGCGGAATGCGGAATGAGTACATGTTTGCACGGTATGTGTGTCCCTGTATTGCAGTGCCATGATTAAATTTTTTTATGAATATTGTCACGAGCCTTGCAGTGCTATTGCACTTGTTTTTGAGCCCTGAATTCCTTTTGACGTGCAGCTGTCTTGCAACAAATAACCCGACTGGTAGTTCCGCTCATTTCCTGTTTGTGTGTAGAGATGCGGCAAAGCCGCCTTGAGTCTGCTTGGTGTGGGCTAATCTTAGTACGATGTATGTGCTTGGCACCTCCTGCTTCTGTAAAAAAGTGTATTTCCCTCCATCGCTTGTTCGTTGTAGGGATGTAATAGATTTGCCGCACTTATATCTTGAGTTTTCCATACTAATCTTAGTTGGATAGTCTCAAACCTGTTTTCTAACCACCATTGTGTGCATGGCACTGTGCTGGAGCAGGCTTTGCTGAAGCCAGCGTCCCCCACCTTTTCCTTTGTTGCTGGTCCATCCTTTTTCATGATCCCTTTCTGGTGCTTTCTTTGTTGCTGGTCCTTTCTTTTTGCATCCATTCCCCCTTCCCTTGTCCAAGGCGTGCTCTATGCACAAAAGAAATGGCTCTGTTTCAACTGACAAGTGACGCCAAGACCCCCTCCTTTTAAGACCGTCAACCCATAAGTCCAGTCCTAGATCTGAGAACTCTGTCGGCGTGCTCTTTGAAGGTAGCACTCAAAGATTCACCTGTTTTGCAAATTTGTCAGCGCAAAAAAATAAAACACACTTACACACGCACACATGCACACACACACACACACACAAGCACACTCATACACACACACGCACACACGCACCTCCAGCACGTGTGCTTTCCACAAATCCTCTGTGGCAGAGAAGCAATAGCAAGCCTTGCTGGCCAAGGAAAGGGAGGAGAGTGAACGAGCATCCAGATGGCCGCACATTTCTAGGATGAGGGCATCACTCAAAGTGTGCAAGCTGCCGAGGCCTGGTGGACGACAGTGAACGCAAACGAGAGTGTGTGTGTGTGGGTGTGTGCGTGTGTGTGTGTGTTTGTGTGTGTGTGTGTATGCGTGTGTGTGTGTGTGTGTGTGTGTGTGCGGGGGGGGGGATGTATGATGTATGTCATGTTTGTCTGTGCGTGCGCGTGCACGTGCGTGTGGTGTGTGTATGTGTGTGCTTATGTGTGTATGAGTGTGTACGTGTGCGTGTGCGTGTGCGTGTGTGTGTGTGTGTGTGCGTGTGTGTGCGTGTGTGTGTGTATGTGTGCGTGTGTGTGTGCGTGTGCATGTGCGTGTGCGTGTGCGTGTGCGTGTGCGTGTGCGTGTGCATGTGCATACGGTATGCTTAACGTCTCTTGACGGCTTGACCTCACCAGCACTCCTGCTAATTCCTGTGCCTCCAGCATTCATCAGGATCAGACCCTCAGGCAGAATGCCAAGCGGATGTGCCATTGAATATATATAAAGGAATTTGTTGCTTGCACTTATTTGCCAGTTATCTCATTACCTACCTAAGGCGGTGCGTGAATTCAATTTTAAGTTAAGTTATTAATATATCACTCACTTGCGCACGCACGCTGCAATAAACTTACCCAGGTAAAATACAACGTGCCCTTCCCCCGAACAGTGCAGCTCATACCCTTGAAGAACAATAAACCATTGAATTGTGCAGGACCAAGCAACAAATTTGCTTTGCAAGGTACCTTGTTGGCCACCTTTAAGGTGGCAAACGAGGTAACTAGCGCAAGTGTTGCTGATTTAGGCGCTGCTGGTGCAAATGCTGGTGGGAGGGGTGCCCAGGCATGCAGAAGAATCCTATCTAACAGCAAACTAAGTGTGTGACACCAGAGAAGGCGCTACAGGAAACGAAGGAGCAGAGATGAAGGCTGATAGAGGATTCTTGATGTCTGACACCATAAGTAAATAAAACGAATATTTTGTGAGACGTGGGATCATCCCACTGGGATGGGGTGTGGCCACTCAGCATGTGGGATGGCTGGCACACTAGCATGTCAGTGCAGGTAGTAGTACATGCCTTAGTGGTGCATGCTAGTACAAGGTGTAGGTGCTAGTACAAGGTGGGCCACTCTAGCCCTCCACCTTGGGCCACTCTAGCCCTCCAGGATTTCATTTGTTGGCTGGACAAATGCAATAGGTTTGAGAAATTGAGAAAGTGCACTATTTGAAACATACAGCGTCTACAGTTCTAAGGGTAATATGTGTTCAAACCTTAAGGCATGTTTTTGGGTATAGATAGTAGATAGTGCCGTTCTAGTGAAATCCATGGGGTTTATCCAGAAGATATTGCTGATCTTGGCGTTGGCCAAGCTTGTAACCAGATTCGTGCAACTGTTTTGCATCAGCTTGTGTAGCAGTGACTGTTAGTTAATTGGCGTCAGAGTTCCCAAGCATGGTATGCATGTATGTTTTCAGTTTGTCTGTTGGTAGTAAAGTAGAGAGGAGCACTCGTTTCATGCAGCGCATGTCCTGCATTTTCTTGTGTGCGCCTGAGGCAAGCCAGTGTAACCGTATAGTGGGTCATCAGCAGCAAAAGCATCATTTCAGGGGCCAGGGGCACACATGTAGGCAGCTGTGCGCGCACAGACATCAGCTGCTTTGTTGCCCATGATTACCAGCATGTGTTTCAATCTATACAAGTGAATTGGCCTGTCCGGGGGGGGACGTCTGGAGGAGCTGTGCTTATCTCTTAGATAAGCTCTGAGCTGCTTGCAGGTGGTTTATATTTGGACATAGTTCTGTTTATGAGAAAAGAAGAAGATACACAGAAGAATCCCCTGCAGGAAGAGGGGCCACCCAGGAAACGGAACAAGTTCAATGAGGATCAGGAGGTGGAGGAACCGCTAAGGAACGCCTGGTCTGGACAAGTTTGTACGCAGACACATTTGGCCCGGAGAGAGGGTTTGATTTAATTTGCATTTGCAAAAATTAGTAAAATTAGGATTACTGATACATATCTCCTCCTATCACCAGCATGCGTGTGGAGAACGTGTTCGGCGAAGAGAGGTCAAGTGCCCAAATGCCGCCCCAAGTGTGCATCGGGAAACATGGCGTGGTAGCCACAGCTGAGAAAGGTGCTCAGACAGAAGGCGGAGGCCGAGGTAGGCGGGTCCAGCCAACCAGCAGTTCAGGGGAACACACCCCCACCAATTCCTTGTCCTCATCTTCTTCACGGGAGCTGGCTCTAGAGAACCTGGAGTTTGAGGCACTGCAGAAGCGGGTGGAGCAGCAGCAGAAGCAGGGGGGCGGCCAACCACAACCACCACAGCAGCCAAGTGCACAAACCTCCAGCCCGTCATCCGATCAGCAGCACCAGCAGCAGCAACAGACTTGGGGAGTTGTCCCTGTGGGGCTAGAGACCGAGGCTGCGGAAGTTGTCTTGGCCAACGAGTTGCGGCTGAAGCAGGTTTGTCTCGTTTGCTCCTGTCTCTGAGCATGTGGCTTTGGGACGACCCTCCACCTTGTGTTCTGAAACTCTGTTTGTCTGACTTGGTGGAGCTTTACCCATGCATGTCCTTTTGCGTAGGAGGAAATTGAACCCATCCTTCAAGACAACCCGGACCGCTACTCCATGTTTCCCATCAAGTGAGTGTGCCCTGTGGCTGTGTGATGGTGCCCGTACAGAAATGTGCTGCATTCTGTGCGTGGGCATGGGATTGTACAACACTTTCCTTTGAGTTTATTTCCGCCTCGGCATTGCAAACGCATTGTCACCAATCACGTGCTCCAATTGCATAAAGTGTGTGTGTGTGTGTCGTCGAATGTAGCTGTATGGTGCAGCGCAAAAAGCAGTGTGCTGTGTGATATGTGCTGTGCATGGGCATGTAATTGTGGACACATGTGTCACACGCCTCTTTCCTGTGCTTTTGTCGCTTCAGCATTGCAAACTTGCACTGTCACCAATCACATGCTTCAGGTATGACGAGCTGTGGATGCAGTACAAGCAGGCTGTGGCCAGCTTTTGGACGGTAGAAGAAGTGGATCTGTCGTCAGACCTAACAGACTGGGACCGCTTGTCGGGTGTGTGTTGTGTGCTTTCGCATACGCCTGTTTGTGTGCTGCAAGCTGTATGTCATGCTTGTGCTTACATGAGCACGAGTTTTGCTTACCGTAATTGATGGTAAATGATTTACTTGGTTGCGGTCAATGTAGCCCGTGTCAGTGCTCGAGACCACGAGCGTCCAAGAACTCTGATTCAGGATTTGCATTCGTTGCATTTAGGAGATGGGTTGTCTTTCCCCTCTGTATCAGCAAGAGGTCTGCGTACTACCCTGCACTCACGCCATCGTTCACAATCCATTCAACCATGTGTTTGCACCGTGCAGATGATGAGCGCAAGTTTATCAAGTACGTGCTGGCGTTCTTCGCTTCCTCGGACGGCATTGTCATCGAGAACCTGGCAGCTCGATTCATGTCAGGTGAGCAAGGACCGCGGGCTGTCTTTCTGTGCCCTTAATGGAAGGATTACATGTGGAGGCCTACACATTTCACATTTTCCATCCTGTCTCAGACCGCAGCCTCAGGACCAAAGGCTCTCTGCTGCACCTCCGTTTGAGATGATCCTGAGCTTCCCAGGCTCGCAGGATCAGTATGGTTGGCCAACTCTATATACGTATACCGTATACCGTATGTGACTTCAGGAATGGTGATTGCCCTGCTAAAATTACTGCATATATAGGGTTGGCCAAAATTGTATATACACACCGCATATGACCGTCTTTATGGTGATTTCTCTGCTTAGAACACCGGATATACCGAAACATGTACGTTTCTGGCCAACCCTATGTATGTAGTACACCATACATACGTACACATGTATGGTTTTGGCCAACTCTGAAGACAAGCCATGCATTTTTACTTTGTATATTGGATTGCAGAGCGCCTAGCAGCCAGTCAGGATGACGCTTGTCCCTCTCATTTCATGCTTTCCACATTAGCCTTGCTCTCAATTTGAGGAGGTAGGAATGCACGCACGCCTTTCTTGCGTTCCGTGCACGCGTTTTAACGGTTGGCCAGAGTCATGTATGAATGGTGTTTGTACGGTTGTTTTGGCAGGGAAATCACCAAATATATGGTCATATAGGGTGCATACATACGGTTCTGGCCAACTTGACACGTTTTACTGTTACCGTCTTGCGCTTTTAGTATTGCAAGGCCTACTTTTTGCGAGGTGCCGAAATAATTAGAATAATTAATTTGCGAGCATTAAGCTTTTGCGAGGCCCCTGAAAAGTTAAGAAAATTTGCGAACTTTGCGAATTTGGGGATTTCTTGTGCTCTCCTCTCTGTATCTATTCAGTGCTGGTTTACATCAAAAGTGCATCCTAACCCACACTGCTTCTTCAGCTTCTGGGCTTCTGCTGCTGCTGCTGCTGCTGCTTTTGCTTTTGCTGTGAAGTGCAAGCGCACCTGATGCTCCCCCCCACTCCACCTGAGTTGCAGCTCTGCCCACACATGCCTCTCTCCTGGAGGGGCTTGCACCC
>Ga0307951_1000810_pt1 | contig 18392 bp, 14 predicted proteins | sample OrgLakmetagen374_FD_201842 | JGI IMG/M metagenome (GOLD analysis project Ga0307951, IMG submission 201842) | Saline water microbial communities from Organic Lake, Antarctica - #374 | ecosystem: Environmental > Aquatic > Non-marine Saline and Alkaline > Saline | place: Antarctica: Organic Lake... | reverse complement strand
GCTCGTTGTTCTTCTTCAGTTACAATACCATCTGCATAAGCTTTAGAAGAAACTTCTGCTAAGTTAGCTTTAGCTAAAGAGTATTCTTCTGCAGCTTGTTGAGCAGCTTCAGCTTTCTCAGTAGCATCTTGTGCAGCAGTACTTATAGCATTAGAGTTATCTATTTCAGTAGGTAGAGAGTCTGTAGCACTATCTATAAATGTAAGACTCCTAGCATCTATATGTCCTGTTAATATGGTATTAGAGTTTATGCTATCACCAGTGATAGACTGAGTAGCCATTAAACTACCGTTAATAAACACAGTAGGTACTGTCCATCCTCCATCTTCCCACATTGCACTTTTAGATTTACTATAATCTACACTGTCATACTGGGTAACCACTGATCCAACGGGTATTATGGAACCTACTAGTAGGTTAAGAACGTAAAGCTCTGCCGACGCTTCGTCAAACGTACCATCAAAGTTTACTACTTCTTGGTTGTAGTATCGTGTACTGTCAACCCCTATCTGGGTAAGTGGGGTAGCATTACCAGGTGTCCCTATACTAACGTCACCTGAGATATATAAGTTACTGCCATCCCAACGGATATGCTCAGTTTCACTACCCATATCAAACTGAAAAGAAGGATTACCTGTATCTGTATTATAACCCATGTATAACCCAGAGTTATAATCAGCATAGTTAAACTTATTAGTTGTACGTATAGAGGGTCTATCACTAGAAGTTAGTTGAGACATAACAAAACTAGCAGATACTATCTCATTAGCTATTACAGCGCCTTGCACTGTTACGTAACCTGTAACAGGGTCAAAGCGTATAGGGGCCCCAAGCTGGGGGTCTATGTAACCTATAGCTACAGAGCCAGTAGCCGCGTCTAGACTGAATGATTCTGTTTGTACGTTATTGTCATCTATAGTAAACGCTTTTATTCCTGCGTATGTTACCTCAACCCCACTAGCTTCCTCGTAATCTGTATCTACAGTATCGTCAGTAACCGTAAGTGTTAAAGTTTCTGAAGATACTAAAGTATCATCATAACCTAATGCATCTACTCTAAATACCATCTGTAAATTTTTCTGTATATCAATAAGTACTGTTTCTAAAGAAGTACCTGCTGACGTCATAACTAGGGGGTTAGTAAAGCTGTACACACTAGCAGTAGGATAACCTTTTACTATAAACTCTTTTATGTTACCTGTAGTACCTCGATCCCATAACCAAGATAACCTAACATCAAATCTCTCAAAACTAGTCTGTATACGTCCTATACTAGCAGATAAGCTAGTAGGAGCTGCAGGTACTGAAGACCCACCTTCTACCGTGAAAACACCCTCTGAATATTCTATAGGATCAGATATTTCTGTGGAGGTAGGTAAAACAATTACACCAGACACTCTAAACGTGTAATCATTTGCAGGGAGTGGTATACTAATCTTATTAGAAGTAGAAGATACAGGAGTCCATGAAGTACCTAAGTCCAAACTATACTCTAGTATGTAACTAGTAGCGTCACCCCCTATAGTAAATGTTAGTCTAGGGTCTGTTATTCCTATATCTACCTGTGTACTGGTTTGTTCTATACTAGTAATGCTAGGTGCTGTCTTAGTAGATACTATAAACTCATCAGAAATACTGACCCCGCTCTTAGCCTCTAGTAACTCTGAGTCTGCCATGGCGTCAAAAAACGCACCAGATATACCGTATAAGCTACTAGGTTCTAGTCCAGTTAGTTTTGAAAAGTTTAACTGAACCCCAGGTACTACTATATGCCCAGACTCTGTGTACCCTGAAATTGTTGTCCAGAATACTTTACCTGCGGCGTCCTCGTCTATAACAGACGAGTGATTTATAAACGCATTAGTATAGGAAGTAGTAATACTACCTATAACTAGTCTACGTGGCTGTATGTTCTCAATCATAATATGCTCCAACTAGCGGAAGTTCTGTTACCATCTGCTACCGCTTTTATTTTTATTTTTAATTTACGATTAATACCTATGGAACCTTCTGTAGATAAGTAATCTGTTTTATTTAATGCTAAGGTATACGAAAAGGAATTTGTACCTAAAGGGATATATATATCCCTTAGAACCCTAGGGGTAGCTTCATTTGTTTCTATAACCAGATTATACCCAAAGTTAGTATACTCTGTAGTATTGAACCTATAAGCGTTCCACACTAGAAGTAAGTCAGGACCTACCCAGCTACCTGGGTTTATAGTAGACGCATTAGTGGCAGATAATCCCTCTATATTATTTAGTACCTTAGCTGGGTCGACTACTACGTCCTTTAGGGTAATTGGCTTAGAGGACTTACCTCGGTAGTCTACTGCACGTACCGAGAACGTGTATATACCTACATCTAAGTTAAATAACTCTAGAACTATCCTATCTGTTATAGCGGCGGCAGGATCTACTTGTACTACTATACTTTCTGCTAACCCACTATACCTAATAGTGTAATAAGATAGCTTACCAGTACCACTAGGTAACCATGATAACTCAGCCGTCTTACCTGCTTTGGAATCTCCTAAGTAGGGAGTATATACTAAGTTAGTAACAGGTAGTACGTTAAAGGAGATATCGGGTACTTGATCGCCTGATATGTCTACCTGATCCGAATTGATAAACATACCTTCAATATATTCCCTAGCTACTACAGCAACCTTAGTATCTTTTGTCCAAGATAGCTCCTCTACCATAAACCTTTTCTTATCCCATGTATATCTTTCGCTAGTAAGAGTTATATGATCATTAATACCTAAATGTGTATAAGTAAATGGTAACTTAAAACTTACTGTTCTGGTAGACCTAGATGCTTTCAAGAAACGTTCTGTAGTTGCCCTAGCAGTATAATAGTTAGTTATAAAAGGAAACTTAAACTTACCTTCTCTAGCCTCATTTTTATCTGCTATTTTATAGTCTGCATTATAGAAGTTTATCTGATTATCTGACCACTTCTTTGCTGGGTCTGTTATAGATGCCATTACCGAGTTATATCTTCCTTCAATAGAGTTATCTGATAAAGATATATCACCACCAATTAGTGAGTCTACATTAATATCTTCTACAGGGTCAGTATCTGCCTGTATTGTACATGTATATACCCCGTTAGCTATAGTGAGGGAGGCATCTATTTGAGTAAGCATAACATCAATGTTTTTAAATGTGGTCATCTCGGTCTGAAGGTCTGTATTACACTGAATCATAGCTCTATTTTCTATACCTGAAGCGTTTTGAGTATTCCAACCGATGTATCTCCAGTACTTTAGCCATTCTTCTTTATAACTAGTATCAACTATATCGCATAACTGAGCTACTTTATAGAATGATCTAGTGTCTATCCTATCTATACCTATATCCCCACCAAAGCTACTATTAGATATATAGTCTAGTATTTGCCAAGCAGGGTTTAGTGAAGTATCATTATTATTTTCTGGAAGTCCGAACTCATCGTATGTATATACTTTACGCCCACGTATATCTGCTTTAATATCTGGTATTTCGGTACGTTCTTCATTTAGATTAAACTTACATACTATATATGCAGTATCTAGTAACTGGTGTGCTGTACCCCAGTACTCTTCCGCAGGTATAGCAGCTCCTTCGGATACGGGATTTTGCTGTAAGTAAAAGTTATTATTGGAGGCTATATCAGAAAGTATACCAGAAGAAGCTTGATTACCAGTGCCGTGGTATACAGTAAACTCAATAGGTCCATCTCCATCGTCTACTATATATGTATTTCCATGTTGGGTAGAAGCACCCCCTACACCGTAGTTAGCTACTATATTAATAGTATCTCCTCTATCCTTTTTAGAGCCTGCACATACTCTTATGTCTGGATCTGCTAATGTATCCCAGCAGATAGCTGCATCATCTCCTATATAGAAATCTAGAAATCCATCTATTTCACCTTCGCAAAACGTGTATACTACGTATACTGTATTAGGATCATCATCTAATGTATCTACAAATACAGGTATTCCGGTAACATTACGTACACCGTATACTACAGGTATAAATTGTGCAGTAAGATCGTAGCGTAAATCTACTATCCTAGGTACCTGTACTGTATACTCAATAGTTCTTACACTAGAAACCGTACCGTACCAAGTTTTATTAACTTTTGTTCTATAACGGGTCTCTGTAGCTTGATACTTAGCAAGTACAGATACCGAGTTGTTAGCATGCATAAATCCTAAGTCAGTCTGATATTGGGTTTTCTTTGCAGAACTAGAAGGCTGTAAGGTAGTAGACCCTGTAACGGCTACTAAGCCCCTGTGTGCTGCGTCATCTGTTATCCTACCATTAACTCGGGTAAAGTCTGAAAATTCACTACTACAAGTCCAGGTTACAATAGAAGTCCCTGCAGAGCCTATACTAGCGGAGTCCTTTATACTTGATTTTGATATAATACCTTCAAAGTATATTAGAGTACTTCCATCGGAAAACATAGGGATCATGTAACCCTCATCATCTATGTATGCCCTGTAAACCCGTAAGTTGTTATTTAGATATAGATTACTGTTTAACGCCCTAGAAAGTTCTACATCTAAAGCACCTGATAGTTTTATAGTTAAATCATAGGTATTGAACTGCTTAGTTTGCTTTACAGTACCTATATCCTTTACTGCTCCAGATACAAAAGTCTGATTATCATACACTATATCTCTAAAATAGTCTGTGAGGTATAAAAAACCACCTCCAGGAACTTCAAAACGTATTAAGTGTGCAGGGCGTACTACTCTAGATGAAGAAATATAGTTAGTAAAACTTGATAGTATTTCCATTATTTTGCCTCTCTAAATTGGTATGCAGCTCCTGTATATAGGCCCTCTACATTTATACTGCTAACAGTATTCCATTCTGTTAATACTGTTTGAAATAGTATATTATTAAACTTAGGTTTTTCAGTACCTACAGTAGTAATAACAAGGTCTGGATATACTCCTAGAGTCCAAGTGTTACTAGAAGATATATCAACTGAAGTTATTCTGTATACTTTCTTACTCACCCCTGTTAGCTGTATTAAATCTCCTGCTAAGGGAGCACCCTGTAATGCATTGGATCCACCTATTTCGATGGTACTACCTCTCTGCCCAGACGTAATAGTAGTATTTGTAGTATCTCCTAATACTCTAAAGTGTAGGTATTGAGGTAGTAGTATATCAATATAAGAGTTAGTTCTTTTAGACTCTTCAATAGCACTTATTACTAAGGAGTATTCAGTAGCTAAAAGTTCTGGGTACTCTATATTTATAGACCAATACTGGTATCCATTCTTGACTTGAAGTACTCTACCATCCTGTAGCTCATCTTTAATTATTGGGTAGTTATCTACTAAGTCTCCTACAGTAAACCCAGGTGCGTTATTGACCACAAATGGATCTGGTAATCTTATACTCATTATGAACCTCCTAAGTAGGTTGTATTATATATTTTATTTTTCATAACACACATTATATAGTAAAACACTATTCTAGTCAATTTTATTTTTAATTATGTATATGTATAGTGGTTTATGCAGTATTAGAGGCAGGTATGTTTATTAAATAAAAGGCAATAAAAAACCTCTAGCAGTAACTACTAGAGGTTTTTCTTAGTTACGTAGCTTATCTACGCGCATACCTTGTTGGCTTGCTTCATGAGAGAAAGCCTCAAATATATTACCACTATTATCTAGGAAACTCTGAGAATCCATAGTCTGTATAGTAATATTATAGTTGTTAGCACCACCTGAGGTAGAGGTATCTGTGCTGGAGTTTCTCATATCTTCATTTGAAGTAACGGAAGCATCTTGTGGTAAAGAAACAACCTCAGGACCAAACTCACCAAACATGTAGTTAGTGTTAGCACGGGATTTACCACCGGTTGCTCTAGGAGTAAAGTCGTTAGCTGATCCTTCACCACGGGCTCCTGTAACATAGGCTCTCTCACCTTCACTAGCTAAGTTAGATACATTTATATTATTATCTCTTTCGCCTACTTGAACACTACTAGTAGTGGATCCTTCTGGCTTAGCATTTAACTGAGCTAACTGGTTAGAACCCTTAGACTTTGCTTGACTAAGTGCCATACCCCCAGCTACAGCGGCTGCTGCCATCATTGGGATAGCTGGAATAGGCCAAGGATTAGCTGCGGCATTCATTACAGCTACAGCGGTAGATATTACGATACTTTGAACTGCTGCTTCCTGCTGCATCTTAATTTTCTTAGCCTCTAGTTGTTTAATCTTAGCTAAAGATTTTTCACTAGATCCATCTCTCTTTTTCTCCATAGCTATCTGCTGGTCAATTTCGCTTATAGCACCTTGAGAAACATTAGCTAACATACCTCCCATTGCTTGTAAGCCTGATATTGCCATAGAGGCACCTTTCTCCATAGACATCCCTGTAGTAGCGGCTGCTGTAGATAGGTTTGTCAACCCTGTTGCCATAGCATCTAGACCAGGTGTTTGACCTATAAGACCTGCCATAGCTTCAGAAGCTTGGGCTGTATTACTAGCCATCAGTATATCTTTTTGGTCTTGCTGATTACCTTCTAAGTCTTTACCTTCGGCGTCTTGATTAGGTATAGCTGACATAGACTGCAGACTACCACCCAATACTCCGTTTGCTTTTGTCTGTGCTTCTTGTGACTTCAGAGCTGCAGCGTCACGTATACCTATTTGTTTTAATGCAACATCAGTATTGGCTTTATCTAAAGCACCTAGGTTATCTGTACTACTGTCTTTGTTATACATATTAAGGGCTTCGGACTTCTTATCCTGCAATATCTTAAGCTCTTTTATAGCAGCTTGCTCGCTTGTAATAGACCCTGAAGCTACCCCTACATCTATAGAGCTTTGTGAACGCGCAGCGCTTAGTTCTAAAAGCTTTACTCTTTGATTTTCTAAGGCATCAGTAACGGCAGCTTCTGCCACTACTATTTTTTGTGAGCTACTAAGCCGTTCATCATTAGAGTGTGTGATACCTTGTAAACGTACATCCTCGTCCTTTAGTATATCTAAGCGTTCTTGGGCTAGTTTTAACGCACTTTTATAACTATATTCGTTCTCAGAGTTAAACAATGAAATAGCTACTTGCTGTACTTTCTGTGCTTCTAAAGCATCTGCTACTGCTAGTTCCGCTGTTACTATTTTTCTAGTATTAGCTTTCCTAGTAGTCTCACTTGCATTTATAGAGCTAAGAGTCAGACTATGTTCACGTAGTGCAGTTAGGTTTTCCCTAGCTATTGTTAAACTACTTTTTGCTTCAATAATGTTAAGTCTAGCAAAGTCTGCATTACTCTTCTTAGTACTAGCCCTACTTTCTAGTTCTTTCTGTACTTTTTGCTCTAAAGCCAGTAAAACTAGTAATTGTGCTTTTGTTTCTTTAGACCCCTTAGATCCTTCTTTTTGGAACCTAATCCGGGCAGCTAACTTATCTTGCTGTGCAGACAGTAATTTACGTGCTGCTTCTAGTTCGGTACCTGAATTAGGAGATACCCTAGCTTTAGCATTCTCACGATTAACTACTCCGATCTGTTCTTTAGCTTTCCGTAAGGATACAGCAGCAGCAACAGTTTCTTCTACTATTGCCTGTTGAATACCTAAGTCTTTTGAGTTTGAGTCACTTAACCCAGAGTTACTTATTGCTTTTAACTGGGCGTTACTTATACTACCTATCTTCTTGCCGAACTTATCTACTAAATCACTAGTAGTATTTAGTTGCTTTATTACGGCAGCCCCTTCCCTTACTATAGTATCAAGATTTTTAGTAGCAGATACTCCAACACCTTTCCCTGCGGCATTCATAGCATCATTTGTAGCAACTGCTGCGCTTTTTAACCTAAGAAACTGCTGTACCATTTCGGCAGCTATTTTTGGGTCATCTGTACCAAATATTTTACTAGCTATAGGCTGTACGTCACCATCATTACCAGGTATGAAAGTAGAGCTACCTCTTGTATTAGCAATTTCCTGCTCAGATATAGCTATATTTTTTAGTACTTTTTCGCGTTTTTTATCTAATGCCACTAACTGTGCAGTTCTAAGTACAGAATCAGTTGCATTACCTAGGTTAGGACCGGCTGTACTATTCTCATTACCGGTAACATAATAACCTAGCTCTTTTGCTTTTTCATTTTCAGCATTAGCCTTAGCTTGTATAGCCCATCGTTCTTTATCTATTTTTTTTAATTTTTCTTGTCCAGCAACTAATCCTTCTGTTAGGGAACTGACTGAAGTTGCTTGCATTACTGCTAAGTTAGCTTGCATAATAGCCAAAGCATCAGTACCTTCATTTGCTATTTCTGCTACTTCTTTTAATCCTAATATCTCAGCTAAAGGACTAGCTAAAGTAACTGAGGCAAAGGCGTTATTAATAGCACCTACTAAGTTACTAAGTCTACTACCTGTTTCAGTAATATCTTGCCCTATTTTAGATAGTGCAGTTGACGCGTTAGCAGAGAATTTCTCCCATTCTGTTGCAGCCATTACGTCATCAATACTGCCTAAGGTTTCGGCACCTTTTTCAACAACTAAGTTAGTTAGTGCTTGTTGTCTTTGAAAAGACGTTAGGTCATCTGCTACCAGCTTATGCTGTAATGCATACTTATCAAAAGCCTCTGTTAACTTGATGGTTATACCTAATTCATCTAGTAACTCTACTTCTTGTTTTGCAATACCTTTTGTAACACGGTTCATGGCATCTGTAAGGTCAAGTCCTAAAGCTACTGAGGCTCTTCGAGCAACCAGAGTTAGTTTCTCTAATTGATCAGTTGTAAAGCCTTTAGATACTGAAGCAGCGGCTAGTTTCATAGATTCCTGAACTGAAATAGCGTTATCTAGAGTATCTCTCATACTAGCCGCTGCTACTTCAACACTTACACCTTTGGCTGCGGATAATGTTTTAGAGATCTCCATCAAACGTGCATCAGCAGCATACTCAGACAGTAGTCTAAAGGCTGTAGTTACGGCATATATATTAGCAGCAACTACAGCGTACCCTGCAGCTAAAGCACCTGCATTACTAAGCATAGAGGACATGTTACGTCCTTGGTTACGTGAAGAACTTAATCCTGCAGCCCCTTCTGCCCCTCGCTGTCTACGTACACGATCCGCATCTGCCGCACGGTTCATACGTTCTGTTTCAATACGTGTTCTTCGTACTTCATCTGCAGTAGTTCCTGCGTGCTGTGCAGATTCTTGCAAGTCATCATTGACCATATCAGAGTTTTGACGTAGAATAGACATATCATGGGCCATTGCACTAGTATGTCCACTCATTTCTGCAGTATTATTAGCAGAATGTTGTGTACTTAACTCTATCTCACTCAGTATACTTTCTAGACGGGTAGAATCGCCTAACATGTCTATATTACCTACAGAACGTAGTTCTCTAGCTATTGCAGTTACACGAGCTTCATAAGCATCTAAGGAGGCTAAATTAAATACTGTATCTAGAGAAGCTTCCAGAGACTCAGCTGATGCCTCTGTTTGTTGTATAGCTTCGGTTAGTCCGGTTATTGCTCTAATGGTTCTAGTAGCACCGTCCTGGCGTAGGTTAACCGTTACTGTTTCTTCTGTGTTGTTAGTAGCCATTTATTACTCCCTTAGTATACAGCTCGTTTTACATAAGAAGTTGAGAAGGCTGTACCTATAGTACCTTGCATATTTATAGTTGAAGTACCTGTCCCACCTGCGCGGGTTCGTTCTAACTCTTTTAATTCGTAACCAAGTACCGAACCATGTGGGTGCATTATAATAATGTCATTATCTGCGTTGGCTAAAGAAGCACAAGGTACTATGTTAAAGCCTGGCAGCTTAGTTATTGGATCACTGTCTAAGTATAAATCAAAATAAGTATTATAAGATACAGCTATAATAGGTGTGCCTGTTATACTAAATACTGTAGGTATAAAGCTTGCTAGTAACTTATGAATCGCTGTCTTTGCAGTAGGTGCATCTACTAAAGGAGTAACAGCAAGTGCTTTTATTGCCGTAGTAACAGTATCTTCTAAGTTATAACTAAGCTGAGCGGATAGTACATCAGTAAGTGCTGGTAATATGTCTATCGCTGCGTCTTCTATAGTCTCGTCGGTTATTACAGCAGGAAGGGTATGTAACTCTTTTGTAACCAGTAACCCCCCTACAACGTAAGTTGTAGAAAGCAGTGCAGGAACGTCTGTATAAGGTACATAAGTAAACTTACCTGGAAGTGCTGTGTTACCTAAGGCGCTTAATAATAAGTTATTGCTAAATACTTTATCCTGTAAGTCTTTTACACTAGTACGTAGGTTATCTGTGATAGTTAATGATTTTTTCATTTGTTCTCCTAAAAAAGCCCTAACCACTACAGTTAGGGCAAATACCTCGTGGAATTTACTTGGAGGTGTTAATTGTTTTATTTTTTACCTTGTTTAGCTTTTAGTTTTTTAGCTACATTTTGCATACGCTTTGCTGAGTCTCTAACTGCCCTTGCATCTAAATAGTGTATTATATCTAAAAGAAAACAGTGTTCATTTTCTGGTATATCTGAGTAAGAGAATAGTAATGGTAACGTAGCTAGATCCTTACCTATATAAAGTAAACCTAGGTCTGTAGTAGCATACCTATCCCCTAGCTTACCATATAAGTCTAATGCAAAAGTCACAGGCAGTGGGAAGTCTGATATATCTAAGGGCATACTGTTTCGGTCTGGTATATCACCCATCTGCTCACATACTTGAAGGTACTTTTTACGTGTAAAAGTACCTTGCTTATCTAAGTAAGTGTCTAACTTTTCAAAAAGAAAATCTCTATTTTTGCTTACGAAAATTCTCTAGCTGTTTAGCTGTGGTTACCACCCATGTATCGAATGCAGATGCTTCATTCATAAGGAAAACTGCAGTATCATGGTCAAAGTCTATTTCTTTATCCATATCCAAGTCAGTTTTATCAATCAGAACCATGTCATTCAAGTGTTCTACTGTAAAACCTGACCATCCTTTTACCACTGCTTTAATATAGTTGTCTAAATACTTTTCAGTGTCTAAGTCTTGGTAAGGCTGTCCTGTTTCTTTATCGAATTTCTGAATCATTGCGCTAGTACGTATATTATTTAATAGTACTTTATTAGTATATGCAATAGTTACTTTCATACCTGGACATAAAGGGAATTCGAATTGTGCTTCTGTTGCGTTTACTACTAGGTCTTTTAAATTAAGTTTCATTATTGTGCTCCATATTCCACTGCTACAGAAGAGTTTTCCTGTAGGGATAGATCATATTGTAATCCTAATACTTCACTAACTTCGTATCGTTTAGTGATAGTTGCATTACTTATTATTATAGTTAGTATACTACCATATTTTATGGTAATATCTGCATGTGTAGTTATTTCAGGTAGTACTTTATCTGTTTTAGCATAGACAGCTATTATAGTATTAACTAAAAAATCAGATACTATAGCCTTTGTTGGTACATACATTTTGTGTAAGGTATGTATACTATTATCGTTTCTCCATGAGAAATCTTGCTGTAAAGAAAAGGATACACTCCTTAAACTTGGTAACCATACACTAGAGTATAAATCAATGCTTTCCACTTCTACACTAAGTTCACTAGTTTCAGGGTGTGCGTTACCTTGGTAGGTACTACTTTGTACATCTTCGCTATCTAAAACTATATTAGAAAACTCCATACCTATACTGAAGGATAGTGTTGATTGTTTATTAAGGGATAAGTCTAAGCTAGATACTGCACAGTTTTCTAATTTTACAGTACTGCCTTGGTTTACTATATATAGGTTAAAGTAGGTAGGCTCTATTGGAAGTTCATCAGGTAGCCACCAAGCTTTCCTATCGTTGCTTAGCCCTACTAAAGTTAGAAGTACAGACTCAATATATGAATCCGTACTATTAACCTGCATAGAGGAAGTACCAGGGTTTTTACCCGATACTATAGTTAAGGGCGTAGATACTTTCTTATGTAATGTTTTGCGCGAATTACTATTTCTTACATAAGTCTGTGAGTAAGTATAGCTACCAAGTGCGTCTAAGATGAAGAAATCCCCATCATATTCTAAAGTCACTACCGACTCTTTTTTAATAACATACTTACTCATATGTATCTCCTTATACTACCTTACCATCTCCAGTAGTTATTAGTGTTTCTATAATAGTATCAGTGTATACTGGGCTCATGCCGATATACACTTCGTCACCTGCGGAAAAATCACTAGGGATACCCTTCATTTCTATAGAAGTAGTAAGCATGTCACCTGTGTCTATTGTAGGTATACTAAGATGAGCTGAGTCCATGACTAAAACCACGCCTGGTGATGGTTGGTTATAACGACCACCCATACAAATAGCGATAGTATAACTATTAGTTACTGAGCTAGCTGCTAACATATCTTCCAATAGTTCTGCTGTTCCTCCATCACCTGTAGCATTTGTACGTAGGTAAGCCTCTAGCGTTCCTGACACATCAAAATTACCTGTGTACGAAGCAACTGGCTTATCTAGACGTGCTAGAGTAGTTGGCGTTAGGTATGTAATATTATTGTTAATGTCTAAGTTAGCACTAGTAATAGGAACTTCATAAGCTACTGAACCATCGTTGTTGATTACTACCATAGTAGTAAGTCTATTCTCAATGTATGGTGCACTTAAGGCTTCAGCAGTATATACTGTAGTATCTGTAGCAGGGTCGAAAGGTGCAGAAGTCAAAGGTATTAATGTAGTACCTTGTCCTGTCCAAGTAACCATACCTAAGTCAGTGATGTCTACGTTGATTGCAGCGGAACCTGCTTGGCAGTCAGTAATCTTATACCAAACGTTGTCTACGTTAAATATTAAGTCAAACTTATTAAGCACGTGTACACTGTTGCCTACAAAGTTTACTAGCATGTTTACATCGTTACCACTAACACCTCCCGCAGTAGCTAAATCAAAAGGAGCAGAACTAGCTAAAGAATGCCACATAATAGCATCTGGGGTTGTTACTGCAGAGTATGCTGTACTACTGTAGGGTTGTAAGTATGTAGCGAAACTCCAATCTGCAGGGTTAAGTGAGTCGTTAAATCTCTTAGAACCACGGGCAGGTGCCGCCCCACCCTCTTCTACTGTAATATCAGAAGTGTTGTTGTCTTGTGAGAAACTGAAGTCATTCTGAATCTCTATTTCCCAAGTGTTACTTGGACTGTAAGTAGGCGAAGCACCTGTTGCTGTGCTCACCCAAAGCCGGGTGTCGCGTACTACTTGAATATTATCTGCCATTTAAGGTCTCCTTCGTATTTTATTTTCTTGAGCGGTCTGAGTACCTAATTTCTATATTAACCTCACCAAGCCCAATAGGCTTTAAAATGCCCTCGTCTGTGGTTACGGACAGTATAGTTATTTGGGTAACAGTCTTAATTGTCTCACTTGAGTCTGGATTTATAACAGTATATTCTAATCTTTCAAAGTTGTCAATAAAAGTTTTTATATCAGCTATTAACTCCTCTAATTGTTCCTCTGTCTCGTCCTGGGACTTTACATGTGCTCTTACGTACATGGTTAGATATTGCCACCTAAAACCACTAGGTAGATACTCTGTTCTTTCTGGTCCTAGTACTAATGATATAGCAGGGAATATATCAATACCATCGGAGAATAGAGTATCTCCTAGTACATTTTTATCTATGTCTGTGTAGTAAACACTACCTGCATTAGCAGCTGACATCTCGCTATTCATAGAGGCTATTAATGCCCCTTTAATACTTGCTCTATTACTCATGTTATACTCCCTGTCTTATATTAATATTATATCTAGCGTGTATAACGTCCCTAGCTGCCTTATCTAGTGCAGAACCTATGATTCTTCTAGGATTACGTCCTTCACTGGATAGGTTCATATAGCTTGATACAGAAGGATCAAATACAGAGTAAGGACGTACCATATAGCTAAAATATAAACTTATATTATTTCCTTGTGCTGCTACCCCTGTTACCTGTGTACTCCCTGCAAACCTACCTGATTGAAATTTCAGAGGTGCATTAGGCCTAGTCATATCTGCTACCACGTACCTTTGCATTATTTCCTGTAGTAAACCCCGTAAAGTACTAGCACGTCTACGTTTTCCACCAACGGTTTCTATTAAACCACTAGTTTCTTCGGTTGTTCCAGTATCATATTTGGCTTTTGTCTTCTTTGTTTTTCTACCTACGTTCTTAGTGCCTGCAAGTTTTAAAGAGAGAGCTTCTAAGGTAGTACCTCGAGTGCTTGACATACTATCACGAAAGGAAGCAACCATCTTATTAGCCATATACTTTGATACACGTTTTTTAAGGACCTTTCTCTCCGTATCGTCAACGTAATCAGGTACTTCAAATTGGGCTTTTTCTTTTATTATCTTCTTTCCATTAGTGGTTTCTGTGAAGTTAGCAGTACCTTCTGTATTAGAGGACCTATTCTCTGCTTCAGCATATGCCTCTATTTCCGCCTTAAAGAATTTACTCGTATTTTTAAAACTCATTATAGAATCCTGTGAAAGTCTAATATAGTACGTACACTGTCAGGTAAACTACGTGACTCTCGATAATCTACTTGCTGAGATCCACTACTAGCACTTGTTTTATTGTATTCACCTTTAAAGTAGTGCTGGGTAAGCAGCATTATTGCTAATTTAACATCTAAACTAAAGCTACCTGTTTCGGGTATCATTGGTTCACTAAGATTTAGAGTTACCGTATCGTAGTCCCGTACAGGGAGGGTTATTAAAGTAAACTCTAAGTCCCCCTGTATATAATCTAAAAATTCAGTCAATTCTGTAGTTGCGCCTGTAACCCTATTGAAGTATTCAGCATATGTTACAGTACCAACTGTATTTAAAAAGTACAGTGCGCGTCCCTCAGTTGTAAATAATACTACCTCAGTATTTGTACCTGCTAAAGTAATACCCATATATTTTTCGACTAGTATAGTACTGGATGCTAATAGGCTAATTATTTGCTCATTGGTCTTATCCCCTGCTATGCTTGCGAATACCTTATATTCGTCTAACGTAACTGAATTTGCCATAAAAACTCCTTACAAAAAAGGGGTAGGCTATTAAGCTCTACCCCTGTATTGGTTATAATTATCTTTTTAGGTTAGGTAGCTGCGTAAGTACCTGTTACAACGTTTCCTGGAAAGTATCGTTGTAAGTTAAGACGCTGTGTAACGTAGTAAGCATCACGTTGTGAAGCTGCTTCACGATCTGTCTCAATAGTAACTGCACGTTGACGAGGTACAATGAAGTCACCACGATAAACGATTGTACAGAACTCTTTACTAACTGCTTTTGCAGGGAAGTAGCTAGAGATTACAACAGGCATACCGTAAATGCGACCTACCTGACCTTGAAGTAACAAGGCAGCTTCTGGACCTACTAAGTCAACAGATTTAAAATCTTCATCTTCGATCAAGTCGTAATAGGCATCCATAGAGACTATAAGAACTAACTCAGGCAATTTAAGACCTTTAATACCTAAGCTACGACGTAGCTTGTGAATCATTGATCCTTTAACTTTAGTTGTTCCGTCCGCCTTAGCAGTTGTAAGAACTGTATTAGAGTCAATTTTAGCATAACGTAGTAAACCTGTAGGTTTACCTGCATTTACTACAGATGCAGTACTATCACCCATGAAGGCAGCTTCAATAGCTTCAGCATGTGATTCAACAAGGTGACGACGGATAATAGGAAGCAATGCTGTAATAGCGTCTTCTTCTGTTTCGTCAGTCATGTAAGCTTTAGCAGCTAACTTGAAAGTTGTGAAAGTAATCTCTGTTAATGCAGCAGTAATTTCTCCGCCTGAACTAGCATTAGTACCAAAACTTGAAGCAGCAACCCACGTAGCTGCTCCAGCTGTAGTTGGTTCAATTTGCATAGTAAGTGTTTTACTCATCATAGGTAATTCAATAAACAAGTTACCAACTACAAGCAATTTACCTACGTCACGCAGAATACGGTTAGAGAATACAGTTTCAAAGCTTTCTGATGCTACTTCAATAGAAGAAGAACCATTTACTGTTTTAATAGTTTCAGAACCAAAAGCTGTTTCTTCTACAGTTTTCTTCATAATTGCAGCTAGTAAAACAGACTTATCCATTTTTTCTTCTTGCTGTTCATCAAAGATAGCCTTAGAAACACCCATTGCTACACCTTGCTTGCCTTCACGGGCTGCTAGGATCTGTGCAATTTCTTCTGACTTAGCAGTTAAATCTGCTTGCATACTCTCTACTTGCTTAGCAAAAGATGCTACATCATTCTTTTCTAGCTGCTCTTGTAAAGCACCAATCATTTTGATTGCATCAGTTAGTTTTGTTTTCTGTTCGCCAGTAGCTTTATCAACCAGACTGGTAACACGAGCTTCTTCTTGGGCTTGTCGAGCTTCTTCTTGAGCTTTCTTAACAGCTAAAGCATCGGTTTCTTCCCGTTTGATAAGACTTTTTTCAATCTTATCTAGTCCAAGGGACGCTTTTAACGCTTTCATTTCTTCATTTGTCATATTAATTATTCCTTAATAATACCTAGCTGTAATGCTAGCTTTTCGATGGGTGATAGCTGAGTTGTTTTAGCTATAACTTGTTTTTTAAACTCACTATAGTCATGAGCGTTTAGGGCTTTTGATACTTGGAAAGTTGAGTCTTGATTGCAAGGTACAGCAACCACGCTAGTTTCTAATAGTTCTACATCTTTTATAATATAAATGTCCGATAAAGCGTCATACTCAGCGTCTAGGCATCTAAATCCAACACTAAAGGTTTTTAAGACACCTTCTTTTATTAGATCATATATAGGCCCTGATGCTCTACTAATTTCTGCCTCTATCTCTAGTCCATACTCAGTAGGACGTACACTTATTGCTTTACCTATAGGTCTCGAGTGATCGTGACCAAAAAGAATAATAGCATTTTTTAAGTAATTTTTTATAGCATTAGAGGTTGTCCAAGCAGTAGCTAGTATGACGTCCCCTGCACGGTCTTTTGATATGGTGTTAGCCATTCCAGTTATTATAAGTGGGGAGTTATCCTCCTCAGTGCCTATACTTTTTACGATACAGGTAGCAGATAATGTTAAATTATCCATTAAAACTCCTTAGGGAGTCCCCTAGTTTTTCAGTCACTATACTAAGTGCGTCATCAAACTTTAGGTCTTTTTCATACCACATCTCTGTATAACCATCTAAGTTGGGGATTACCCCAGTCCTAAACTGCTTTTTAAAAGATGTTTCATGTGCTTTTGTTATTAAAGGATCTAACTGCCATTCATAGTAGTTAACTATCCGGTGTTTCCAGCGACTACAAGTACCTTTTGCTCTCTGCATGTAGGGTAGTGAAGACGTAGTGACTCCCACCTTACATATCCCTGAGGAAGTACTATACATATATAAGATATCGGATCTATGTGCGAGGGAGCACTGAGGGCACGTAGTGTAGCCAGAACGAAAATTACTGATGGAGGTTTCTCTATCGTGTCCTTTACTACATACTAAGGAAATACGGGTATTCTCTCCTGCACCCAAACCCCAATCATCATTTTTTAGTGTGTACCTATATAAGGCTATGTGGGACTCTACTTCTTCTTTAGTTAGCTTTTTATTAACCGCGCACTCCTTACACCCTCTAGTACTATACAGTAAAGACCTTACGGTTTTACTAGTTATATGCCCCACAGGGCATTCTACCTGTAGTACAGTATTGACATTTACTGTACTAGGTACTACAGAATAGCAATTAAATATTGAAACTAAAAATCTTTTATGTATATCTTCTACACATAACTTAGCTTTTTTGTTATGTGTACAGGGACATCCTCTTGTATTAAGGAGAGGTGTCAAGCTGCTGCTGAAAGTATTATTACAAAAGATACATAGCACTTCATGTTTATCTTTTGTACGGCCTGTAAAATTAGTCACTAATCTAAGGCCTCGAAGTTCTAAAAGCATTTCGTTGTATAAGCTATGCTTTTCTTCTAACGGTAAACACTGCAGTACTCTTCCTGATGCGGAAAATGAATGAGGATAACGTGCAATGTAAGTTTCTTTTACAGTTGCATAGTCTTTCATCATTCATCTCCTTGATCTGTGGGCGGTTTACCACCTTGTTGACCTGATACACCTGTAGCAGAGCCAGATATGTTTGCAGGTATTCTTATAACATCCATATCCTGATCCTCTAACTTAACATAACGTAACTCATCACGACCTTCTGCAGGCGTAATGATACCGTTGTTAACTTTAGCACTTACAGCATTAGCTTCTTTTACGTTATCAGGTAATAAAGCTGCAATGTTATCTGTAGTGGTAGTTATCTTATATCCAAAGAATAACTCAAAAGCAGATTTAAATTTCTTTGTATTAGGAAGTATTGTCATATAATAAAACAAGTCTATATTAGGA
>Ga0307951_1000806_pt1 | contig 18420 bp, 15 predicted proteins | sample OrgLakmetagen374_FD_201842 | JGI IMG/M metagenome (GOLD analysis project Ga0307951, IMG submission 201842) | Saline water microbial communities from Organic Lake, Antarctica - #374 | ecosystem: Environmental > Aquatic > Non-marine Saline and Alkaline > Saline | place: Antarctica: Organic Lake... | reverse complement strand
CTGCACCGCGGCTTCGTTCAAGGCGGCATCGATGCCCAGCCCCGCTTCCCGCTGCTGATTGTAAAACGACACCAGTATGATGGCGTTGTTCACCACGATGCCGGACAGTCCAAACAGTCCAAACAGCGACAGCACCGTCAACTGCATCCCCATCAGCCAGTGGCCCAGAATCGCGCCCACCAGGGCAAAGGGAATAATCGCCATCACGATCAACGGCAGGCTCCAGGACGCGAACACCCAGGCCAGTACCACATACATCAGCGCCAAGCCAATGATCAGGCCGGTCTTCATATCGTCGATGGTTTCACGCTGGTCAGCGGATCGGCCTTCGAAGCTGTAACGCACGTTATAGCGGCTGACAATGGCCGGCAGCGCTTCGGCTTCCAGGCTTGCAATGACATCACTGCTGGTGCTGATGTCTGTGTTCAGCGACGCTGACACGTCGACCGCCAGCACGCTATCGGCGTGGCGCAGGGCCTGAAAGCCCTGCCGGTGATCCAGCATCACCACCTGAGTCAGCGGCACAAAACGGCCATCAGGCACGCGGATGGTGATCTGCGACAGGGTGGCAAGGCGCTCGCGCTGGTGTCTCGGCAGCTGCACCCGCACTTCCATCTCATCACGACCGTCCTGATAGATCTGGGCAACCCGACCATCAAAAGCGGCTCTCAGTTGGCGCCCCAGGTCGGTGGTGGTAAGGCCCATGGCCTCACCCCTGGGACTGACCTGATAGATCAACTGTTCGCGACCCCACGGCATATCGTCTTCTGCGTCCAGCACCCCCGGTAACACGGCCAGTGCCTGCACCACTTGCTCAGCGGCACGCTTCAAACTGATCGCATCCGGGCCGGTCAGGCGCACGTTAATGTCGCTGCCAGGAGGGCCAGCTTCACGTTCGGTAATGCTCAGACTCTCCAACCCCGCCGGCAATGGCAGACGCGCGCGCAGTGCACTGATAAATTCAGCGTTGCGCACGCTGCGCTCGTCGGACGGCACCATTTCGATCATCATCGAGCCCAGCTCAACGCCGTTGCGGGAACGGCCACCCGCGCCCAGGGTACCGCCGCGCGTGGTAACCGCGTGTAGCAGCAGATTGCCACCCAGGGCCTCCTCGTTGGCGGTCAGGTTTTTCGCCATGGTGGCCATAAACTGGTCGACCCGGCGGCTGTCCGTGCCGGCAACAAAGCTGGCGTTGGCATAGAGCACTGAAGGTTCGGGCGTGGGGAAAAAGTTGAAGCCAATACGACCTCCGCTGAGCAGCCCGACGGTCATAATAGCGAGGCCCAGAGCAACGGCCAGCGTAAGCCCCCGTTGGTGCAAGCTGGCGCGGGAGAAACGCCGGAAGCGGCCTTCGCGAAATCGATCGAAGCCCTGTTCGAAGCCAGACCGCAAGCGCCTGACACCCGCCACCGGCGCCCGCACCAGCCTGGCCCCGGCGCTATTGCTGACGACTTTGGCTTTGCGCGGCACAAAGGCGTAGCGCAAGTGCGCCGGCAGCACCACAAAACATTCCAGCAGCGAAGCGATGAGCACACAGATCATCACCAGCGGAATATCGCCCAGAATATTGCCGATCACCCCACCCACAATCAGCAGCGGCGTAAACGCCGCGACCGTGGTCAGTGACGACGCCAGAACCGGCCACACCATGCGCTTTGCCGCACCTTCAGCGGCGGCCATTGATGGCCGTCCCAGCCGGGCGAGAGCATCGGCGTCTTCGCCCACCACAATGGCGTCGTCCACAATCACACCCAGCGCCATAATCAGCGCAAACAGCGAGATCATATTGATAGAGCCGCCCACCAGCCACAAAATGGCCAAAGCCGCCAGAAAGGCTGTGGGTATACCGACAGCCACCCACAGGGCAACACGCCCAGGCAGAAACAGACACAACAACAGTACCACCAGCAATAAACCGCCCAAGCCGTTGGTTATCAACAGCGAAATACGATCATCCAGCAGTTGCCAGGTTTCGTCGTACACTTCCAGCTGCAGATTCGGGGGCAAGGTGGCGCGGGTGTCCGCCAGCCAGTCTTTCAACACTTTAGCAGCAGCCAGGGAATCGCCGTCTTCGGCCCGCTGCAGCTGTAGCTCAACGGCGGGAAAATCATCGCGGGTCAGCGTGAGCGGGCTGTCGCGAGATTCCTGGCGGATATTGGCAATGTCCCCCAGGCGCAACTGGATGCGGTCACCACTGAGCAACGGAATGTCACCAAACTGCTGGGGGCTGCGGGCCTGTTCCACCGCGCGCAATTCCCGGGTGGCGTCTTGCTGGCCCAGCAGGCCGGCGGGCAAATCCCGCGATACGGCCGCAACACGCTCGGCGATCTGCTCCAGCGACAAACCCAGGGTTTTCAGTCGCTCCACCGGTACATCAATGCTGATCTGCTGTGCCGGCAGGCCGCGAATCGATACTTTGTCGATCCCGCGTTGCAGCAGCTCGTCTTCAAAACGGTAGGTTAAATGGCGCAGTTCATCGACGTCCACATCGCCGTACAGCAGCAGGCGCGCCACCGGCTCATAGCGTTCAATTCGCGAGACTCGCGGTTCTTCGGCGTCGGCCGGAAAATTGTTGAATTCGTCCACCCGCTGGCGGGTGTCGTCGAGCGTCTGAATCGGGTCGCTGCTCTCCTGAAACTCCAGCGTGATCGACGACACACCCTGAGCCGAGGTGGACGTCATCTTTTTCAGACTCTGCACGCCGCGTAAGCGCTGCTCCAGCGGGTTGGTAATACCCTGCTCGATGTCCTCCGCGGAGGCACCGCTCCACACCACACGCACGCTGACCACATCCAAAGCAAAGGTGGGAAAGAACTGCACATTCATGCGGGTCAGCGCCAACACGCCGCCCAGCAGCATCACCAACATCACCAGATTGGCCGCCAGTTTGTGATGCACAAAAAATCCGGTCACGCCGCGGCGCGGTGGTGGGGAGCCAGAGCCAGAGCCGGAATCGTTGATTTCAGGCTTTTCAGTGGCGGGTTGGTCGGTCACTCGCTCTGCACTCCGGCAATGTCCACTTTTAGACCGCTCATGGCGTTAGGCAGGTGGGTAGTAATAATACGCAGGCCAGGCTGCAGTTCATCACCGCGTACCAAGAGATTGCGAGCAGCACCGGCACGGGCTTCACCTACCCGTTCTACCCGCAGCCGTTGCAGCCGGAAATCCTCGCCCACAACGTATAACGTATCGGCGCCATAAAGAGCACTAAAAGGCACACTGACCACCTGTTGTTGAGGCGGGCGCTGCAATGTTACTGGCAGCAGGCTGCCCGGACGCAAGCCGTCGGCTGACCCATCAGCAACCAGTATCGCTTCGGTGCCCGCGGCGCTGCCGGTGCCTGCGAAGCGTTGCAAAGTGAAGCGGTAGCGGCCGTCGTCAGTGCTCGCCTGCAGCTTTTTACCGCGGTTCAGCGCCTGTTGCAGCTCGGCCACAAAGACGCCTGGCACCCGCGCTCGCAACTCCAGACCCAAACGCGGGTACAAGCTCAATAACGCCTGGTTTTTGCTAACCCGGTCGCCCGCGGCCACTTGTACATCGGTAATCACGCCGTCAAACGGAGCAATAACCCGCGCCCGGCCGGCATCACGCTTAATGCCTTGCAGGTTCGCCTGGGCATTGGCCAGCCGTGCCTGCAGGCTGGCCAGGCGCGCTGGATGCTGGCCCAGCGCGCGCTGGCGAGTACTGACGGTTAGCTCCGCGCGAGCATAGGCGTCGGCAACGTCGTCCAGGGCCTCGCGAGAAGTGAGGTTGCGCTTGAGCAACGACTGGTTGCGTTCAAGTTGGCGTTGAGCACTGGCCAGAATGGACTGCTCGCTCTCCAATGCGCGCTGATCGTTGCCGTGGCGCAGCTGCTCGGCCTCAATCTGTGCTTGCAAGTCCGCCACGTCGGCTTGCGCCCGGGCGAGGGCTGGCGCCACATCGGCATCATCCAGAGCCACCAGCAGAGTGCCCGCGGCAACCGCCTGGCCTTCAGACACCGGGCGCTGGGCGATCTGCCCGGGCAAAGCCGCTGTTACGGTCAGCTGGTGCGGGGCAACTACTTGGCCATACAAAGGCAGCAACGGCGTAGCGTCAATCAATTCGGCACTTTGCACAGCCACCAACCAGGCGCGCTCCTGGGCTTCAGCCTGAACAAGCTCCGGGCGGGTCATTCGCAACACCATAAACACAACAATGGCCAGCAGCAGAACCAGCCAGGGCAAAAATCGTTTTATCATCGGGTAAAATTTCCTGTTCAAGTCCACCGCTGCCGTGCCACGGCACAGTATGGCGAAAGCGCCATATGGTACGACAAAGGCACCACAGTCACGGTCAAAAAGGTAAACACAGTGAGGCCGAACACCAGTGATATAGCCAGGCCATTAAAGATCGGATCATTCACCATGGCGTAGGCGGATAAACATCATCAGCATTATGGAGTTACATACGATAATGCCGGCCAGCACGATCATGTCAATCGTGCGTAAGACCGCTGCAAAAACTGGCGGGCGATTTGCTCAACTCGGCTCTGGCATACTATCGCCGAGGCTGACTCAGCGCGTTCTTAACGAGCACGATGGCAACATATTCGCTGCCGCAAAAGCGCTGTACATGCATCACCGGGCATTTCAGCGCAAGTTGCGAAAGCACTCTCGTTAGCGCCACTGAGCACGGCCTTTCTCTCTACGCACCTTGCCGCAGCTTAGCGGTAACGGCGTTGGTCCAAAGTAACCAGGCGGTCTGGGTTAAACACCATCATCCCGGTGACAAACGCACCGTTGGCAAAGCCCTCCGGAATCATGAACAGCGGAAGATAGCTAAGATATTCGTGCACCAGTTCGGCGAAGGTGTACACGCCGCTGGTCCATAGCATCAGGCACATCGCCACACCTGCCACAGCCACTGCAATGGCCGAACCAAAAAAGCCGCAGACAAAAATATACACAAAGAAATTATTAACATCACGGTGACGCTCCCACAACATGATGGCGTAGCTGACCAGCGCCGGCACCATCACGGTTATCAAGCCATTGGCCGCAAACATAATCAGCGGTTCACGGCCGGTAATCACCGTAATCACCAGTGCCAACAAACCGGCCAACACAGCCAGTCCCCAGCCCAGCATCAGCGTAACAAGAGTGATGCCGAAAACGTGGATGGACAACCCCGGTGAGATACCGGCGCGCAACTGCCACAAAAACCCAAGCGCCACGGCCGCACCAAAAAAGGTGTGCTGCAGCGAGGTGTCTTGCCGTAGTTTATGCCAGTCAACGTTGCGCACAGCCGCCAGCAAAATAACGGCGAAGAGTAAAGCGGTAATCACCCATTGAGTTGGGGAAAGCAGGTTTTCGGTCATGCCCATACGTCTGGCCCGTCTGCGTCGTCAGCAGCGGTCGGATGCCCGCCGCGCTGATCTTTATCGGCTATGAATCATCGTTTTTTGCGCCGGTCACCAGCGCTTTCCAGCCTTCATGGGCGCTCAAAAATACGCCACCGCTCAAGTGCTGAAAAAACTTCGTGCGTTTGAGCTGATCCATCACCGGACCCTTTACATCTGACATGTGCAGGCGCACATCGGCGTCTTTCAGGCGTTCATTAATGACCTCCAGGCTTTCAAGCGCCGATGCATCCACCAGATTCACCGCCGGACACACCAGCACCAGGTCCGTCAGCTGTGGTTCGCGGTTCACAAGGTCTAGCACCGTTTCTTCCAAAAAACGGGCGTTGGCAAAATACAGGCTCTCGTCTATCCGCAAAAACGTCACCGTCGGACAAACGTCTACTGTATGGCGCAGCACATTACGAAAATGCTCACTGCCTGGCACTCGTCCAACCACGGCACAGTGGGGCCGGCTGGTACGGTACAGAAACAGACCCAATGACAGGGCTACCCCCGCAATAATGCCGGCTTCTACGCTGTGCCCCAGAGTCAGTACGACGGTGGCAAGCATGGCACCGAAATCAGCGCGCGAATAGTGAAACGTGCGGCGCAGCGCCGGAATATCAATCAGCGTAGACACCGCCACTATGATCGTTGCCGCCAGCGTGGCCTGCGGCAACCAGGCAATGGCCGGGGTCAGGAACAGGGTGACCACCGCAATGCCCACCGCCGTATAGATTCCGGCCGCTGGGGTTTCGGCACCGGCGTCAAAGTTCACCACCGAGCGGGAAAACCCACCGGTTACCGGCATGCCACCCGAGATGCCTGAACCCAGGTTGGCCGCGCCCAAGCCGATCAGTTCCTGGTCGGGGTCAATCCGTTGGCGGCGCCTGGCCGCCAAGGTCTGGCCTACCGACACCGACTCCACAAACCCGACCACGCTGATCAGTAATGCACTCACGGCTAACTGCTGCCAAAGCGCCCAGTCGGTTTGTGGCCAGGTTAACTGTGGCAACCCGGACGGAACATGCCCCACCAGCTTTACCCCCTGAAGCTGCAATTGCCAGAACCAGGCCGCCAGGGTGGTCAACATGATCGCCAGAATGGGCGCCGTTTTTGTGGCGATAGCGGCCAGCCGCGGCGCCATCCCTAGCGCCAACAAGCCAGGTTTAAGGCGAGTGCGCGCCAACACCAAAAACACCAGCGTGCTAGCACCCACCGCCAAGGTAGCCGGGTTGATGCTACTCGCCGACGCCCAAAGCGAAACGCCTATATCAAACAGGTTATGGCCTGACCCGGTTATGCCAAATACGTGCTTGAACTGGCTCGCCGCAATGACAATGCCGGAAGCCGTAATAAAACCCGAGATGACCGGATGGCTCAGAAAGTTGGCCAGAAAACCCAGGCGTAACACACCCATTAAAACCAGCATCAACCCTGACATCAACGCCAGCACGACGGCGCCCATTATGTATTCAGCACTACCCGCCTGCGCCAGAGGTGCAAGTGCTGCTGCCGTCATCAACGATGCGACCGCAACCGGCCCCACCGACAAGGTACGGCTGGTACCAAACAGAGCGTATATCATTAGCGGTAATATGCTCGCGTACAGCCCGATTTGAGCGGGCAGCCCCGCCAACGAAGCATACGCCAATGATTGCGGTATCAACATTACCGTGACAATCAGTGCTGCCACCAGATCGTTGCCTGCCTGCTGGCGATTGTACTGCTTGCCCCATTGTAATGCAGGCAGGTGACGGGACAGGTTCATCAGCGGCTCAGAACAGGTTTAAAGGAATTTTCAAATAGACCCGGCCGTTTTCTTCCGCTGGCGGCAACTCGCCGGCGCGCATGTTAATCTGCACCGCAGGCAGAGTCAGCCGCGGCATATTCAGAGTGGCGTCGCGTTCGTTGCGCATGGCTGCGAAGGCGTCTTCACTGATCCCGTCGTGCACGTGAACATTGTGCCTGTGCTGCGCTGCGACCGTCGTTTCATGGGCGTAGCTGTCCCGGCCAGGCGCCTTGTAATCATGGCACAGGAACAAGCGAGTCGTGTCTGGCAGGGCCAGAACCCGGCGGATTGAGCGATACAATGCGCGGGCATCGCCACCGGGAAAATCGCAGCGCGCGGTACCGTAGTCCGGCATAAACAACGTATCGCCCACAAACGCCGCACTACCCACAACATAAGTCACGCACGCGGGTGTGTGGCCGGGCGTATGCATGACCTGGACCCACAACCCGCCGATGGCAAAGCTGTCGTTGTCTTTAAACAACCGATCGAACTGACTGCCGTCACAGGCGAATTTCGATCCGGCGTTAAACACTTTGCCGAAAATTTCCTGCACCTGACAAATATCTGCGCCAATGCCGGTTTGCCCGCCCAACTGCGCGTGCAGATAAGACGCCGCCGACAAGTGGTCTGCGTGCACGTGGGTTTCCAGAATCCACGCCACCTGTAAGCCGTGCTCGCGCACATGGGCAATAATAGCGTCTGCACCGGCCGTGCTGGTGCTGCCCGCGGCGTAATCAAAATCCAGTACCGGATCAATGATGGCGCAGGCGTTGGACGCAGGGTCTTGCACCACGTAGCTGAACGTATTGGTGGGCTCGTCAAAAAAATGCTGAACGGTTGGATCGGTCGCAGTCATCACTAAACTCCTTTCGAACTCGCAGGTACAAATATTTTTAATATAAATATAAGCATATACTAAAATAGAATATGTAATGAAATACTGTTTTCTTCTAAGCGGCCGAGCTGACAGAAGAATGTTGTGGCACTACAAACTTTGACATCAAATTATTAGAGCAATAACTATCACCACCGAATATGTGTAACAATAATTCATTACTTTCTACTCCAAAATCAGCCCGCAACGTGCCCGAGGCCAGATCTAACGATGCCCTACCTAGACTTTCTCATGACCTACAGCAGCCGCTTCATCGACGGTACGCTGATCACACTGGGTCAGTTCGGGCTGGCCGCTTTGGTCGCTATTGTCGCCGCACTGGTTTCGGGGCTGATGAAAATGGCGCCGTCAAAAACCGTGCGTGCTGTCGCTATTATTTATATCGAGATTTTCCGTGGCACGTCACTTCTGGTGCAGCTCTATTGGTTTTACTTCGTGTTGCCACTGTTTGGTTTCACCCTGGAAAAGTTCACCGTAGGCTTTCTTACCGTCGGGCTGTGTTATGGGGCCTACGGTGCCGAACTGGTGCGCGGCGCAATCCAGTCGGTTCCACGGGGCCAATGGGAAGCCGCGCTGGCACTGAACATGTCACCGGCAAAGCGCATGCAACGAATTATATTGCCGCAGGCGCTGGTGGCCATACTGCCACCCTGGGGCAACTTGATGATCGAGATCCTGAAAGGCACCGCTCTGGTGGCATTAATTTCAGTCACCGACCTGATGTTTGAAACACGTCAAGTCAACAACAACACCTATCTGTCAGCCCAGGCCTTTGGTACCGCGCTTATCATTTACTATATCTTTGCGCGATTTATGGTGACACCCGTCATGCGCTGGCTGGAACGGGTGATGGCCCGCAAAATCGGACGAACGTAAATCATGCTTGATTGGAAAATGGATTTCACTTGGGAGATTCTGCCCCGTCTGCTGCTCGCAGCAGGCAACACCGTGCTGGCGGCAGGTGGCGGTTACGCTGTGGCGGTCGTGCTGGGGCTGGTGTTTGCACTGGCCCAACGCACGCGTTCCCGCACGCTGACCTTCATCGTGCGCGAGCTGGTCGAGTTTATCCGCTCAACGCCATTGCTGTTACAGATCTTCTTCATTTTTTACGTCGGCCCGCAGTTCGGCCTGCGTCTGTCGCCCTGGGCCGCAGGGCTAATCGCTATCGGCCTGCATTACGCCGCCTACCTTTCCGAAGTGTATCGGGGCGGCATTGAAAACGTACCAAAAGGTCAGTGGGAAGCGGCCAAGGCTATCAACCTGTCAACCGTCGCAACCTATCGCCGCATCATCATTCCGCAGGCACTGCCGCCGGCGCTTGCGGGCATGGGCAATTATCTGGTGGGTATTTTCAAAGATACCCCAATGCTGTCAGTGATCGGGGTCGCGGAGCTGATGCACACCGCCAATTCTATTGGTGCGGAGAACTTTCGCTATCTGGAGCCTTACACCATCGTCGGCCTTATTTTTCTCGCTATTTCATTGCCAACCGCTTGGCTCATCCGCCGATTCGAGACGGCCTTGCGCCGAAAAATGGGATTGACTAAATGAATCACGACAAAAGACACGATCTAAGCCAATACGCATTACGACTAGAGGGCGACAACGTGCCCATGGTGCGGTTTCAGAATGTGACTAAAAAATACGGCAGCTTGGTGGTACTCGACGGCCTGAACCTGGACGTTGCAGAAGGCGAAATGGTCACCATCATCGGCCCTTCCGGTTCGGGCAAAACCACCGTGCTGCGAATGCTGATGACGCTGGAAACCATCGATAGCGGCGTCATCTATGTCGACGGCGAACCGCTGACCCACATGGAAAAAAACGGTCGCCTAGTGCGCGCCAACGCGGCTCACCTGCGACTAATCCGTTCTAAAATCGGCATGTGCTTTCAACATTTTAACTTGTTTCCGCACATGACAGCGCTTGGTAACTGCGTTGAGGGGCCGATGCAGGTTCTGGGCCTGTCGAAACAGAAAGCGGAAGAGCGCGCACTGGAGCTGCTGGATTTGGTGGGCATGGCGGACAAACGCGACCAACACCCGTCGCGGCTCTCGGGCGGACAGCAGCAGCGTGTCGCCATCGCACGCGCGCTGGCCATGCGCCCAAAAGTAATGTTGTTTGACGAAGTGACCTCGGCACTGGACCCAGAGGTCATCAGCGAAGTTACCAGCGTAATACGCGGCCTGGTCGAGCAGCACAACCTGACCATGCTGATGGTAACGCACCAGATTGGCTTCGCCCGAGAAATCTCAGACCGAATCTGTCTGTTCTTTGATGGCAAGATTGAAGAGCAGGGGTCGCCTGAAATGCTGTTGAACGACCCCCAGAACGAACGCACCCAGCAGTTCCTGAGTGCTGTTTTAGAAGCAAACTAGCACAGCACCGGACATTCACCGGACTCCGACCAAGCTCTGATCAAGCTCGAAAAGGCCTCTGGAAAAAGCTCTTTTCCCCATGGCAGTGTGTTATCGGCGGGTATCGGCGCTGCGTGCTATCGATTACTGGAAGCGACACCGATTCCAGTGTCACTGGCCGTATCGCTTTCGGTGCTTGGTAGGTGCTATGGGCGCGCCCCAGTGATCATGGGAGCCTTGTTCCCAACCGTGTGTATAAGCTGGGCGGGCTCTAAATAAGCAAAGTCAGCCGTCCAAATCAACGAGCCATAGCCAAACAGCCATATGTTCTTGTGGCCATTGAAGAAGTTTCTTTGCTGGTTAAGGGCCGTCGTATCAAGCAACATAAGGCATCTACATCAATTACCTGAGTGGCAGCGCGCAATGGCGTTAACAGTTATTCATCATCCTGGTTATACGATTGATTTACCCGCCAACCATCCCTTTCCCATGGAGAAGTTTCGGGTGCTCAGGCGGCTTCTGGGTGAGCAGCGGCTGGCGTGCCCCATTGAATGGCTGACGCCAGCCCCCGCTTCTTTTGAAAGCCTCGCACGGGTCCATACCCGTGGCTATCTGGATGCCTTTTTGCACGGTACCTTAACTCGCGCCGCCCAGCGCAGCAGTGGCTTTACGTGGTCGCCTGAATTAGTCGAACGGGTAAGGCTGGAAGCCGGCGGCACGCTAATGACCTTGGAGGCGGCCATGGCCACAGGGCTTGCCTGTAATTCTGCTGGCGGCACCCATCACGCCCATGCGGATGCGGCGAGTGGCTACTGCTTAATTAATGATCTTGCTGTGGCGGCAGCCCACGCCTTGGCAAAAGGCTGGGTAGATCGGGTGTTAATTATCGATTGTGATGTTCATCAAGGCGATGGGACGGCGCGTCTATTTGCCGATACACCGGACGTTTTTACCTTTTCAATGCACGCAGAGCGCAATTTTCCGGCCCGCAAAGCAAAAAGCGACTTAGACGTGGCGCTGCCCAACGGCATGGCCGATGACGCCTATCTGGCCGAGCTGGCGTCTTGGGTGCCAGGTCTGCTGGCGACTTACCAGCCCGATGTGGTGATTTACGACGCCGGTGTGGACGTTCACAGTGATGACCGGCTGGGTTATTTAGCGCTGAGCAGTGACGGGCTTTACGCACGGGATGCGTATGTATTGAACCACTGTCGTGAGGCGGGGATTCCGGTGGCCGCGGTGATTGGCGGCGGCTATGACCGGGATATCGTCGCGCTGGCCGAGCGCCACGCGCAGCTGCACCGCGCGGCGGCAGACGTGCAGGCGCGCTTCGGTTAGCAGTGCCCTTCAAATTACTCCCTTTTTTAAACAGAGCTGGAGGCCGATATGCGGGCGATTTTTTTAGTGGATAACGGCTCGTTGCGGCCCCAGGCAACCCGTAACCTGCGCCGCGTGGCGGCTTCGCTTAGCCAGCACATCGGCGAAGCCGTGCAGGCAGCCTCACTGCTTCACTCTAATAAAATTCCTGCGGAAGAGGTCGATGACATTCCCGCCACTACCCTGGGCCCTGCCGCTGAACGCAGCGCTGAGCAGGGGGCGACAGAAATTGTCGTGCTGCCGTTCTTTTTTGGACCGAGCAAAGCCCTCGTTGGCTATCTGCCCGAACGCATGGCCGCGCTACAGGCGCGCTTTCCCCACGTTAAGGTGCGCGTAGCCCAGCCGCTGGTCGATGAGTTGGGGGATAACGACCTGCGTTTGGCCCGTTTGCTTGCCGATAACGTGCGCAACAAGCTTCAGCCAGGTTCCAGGCCTCACGTGGCGCTGGTGGATCACGGTAGCCCCATCCCTGAAGTCACCGCCGTGCGCAATCGCCTGGCGGGGCAGCTTAGCGTACTGCTAGCCGATGACGTCGCGTGTGTTACTGCTGCTTCTATGGAACGCCGTGAAGGCGATGAGTACCGCTTTAACGAGCCGCTGTTGGAAAACCTACTGACGACCCCCGAATTTAACGCAGGGTCGGTTATCTTAGCGATGCTGTTTCTCTCACCTGGTCGCCATGCGGGTGAAGGCGGTGATATTGCCGAGATGTGTGCGGTTGCTGAACAGCGCCATTCAGCACTTAGCGTTACCACGACCGCCCTGGTGGGGGAGCATCCGGGCATTGTCGATATTCTTGCCACTCGGTTGCGTCAAGCAATGGATGATGAACGCTTTCTGCTCGATATTCCTGCAATCGCATGACGCTATTGAAGGGTGATGGATGAATACGCGCTCAAGAGCGCGTGGGATCGCGAGCCTTTGTGCACGCTAACCGGGTTCCTTTTGTGATCGCAACCGCCAATATCACCGTGCAGTTTGGGGCCAAGCCCCGGTTTGAAAATGCTTTTTTTAAAAAGCTCGGTTAGCATCGGTTAAGCTTAAAAATGGACGCATTCAGCGTCAATGCCAACGTCACCCATAGCCAGTAAGGCACCATTAACCATGTGGCTAGCGTGCTCACCTGAGAAAACAGCGCAATAGCGATGGTAATCAGTACCAGCAGCGCCACAACATCCGCCAGCGCCGCGACGATGTGTTTGCGCCCGAAGAATAGCCATGACCACGCCGCATTGGCTATCAGTTGCAATGCATAAACGGCTAGGCTGGCTGAGCGCCACGCTGAATCATCAGCCAAGTAAATACGCCACGCGGCAACGCCCATCAATAAATACATTATTCCCCAGGCGATAGGAAAGGCGATATCCGGCGGTGTCCAGTTTGGCTTACGCAGTTCGCGGTACCAACCATCAGGTCGAAAACGCGCACCGGTGGTAGCCGTCAGGCCAACCAGCAAGATGGACATCAGGAGCGTTAACAGCGAACTCAGCATTTATCACCTGTCTGTTCAAACTAAAGAATCAATAGCCTAGCAGCGTTGAGTTATGGCTAGAACCGGTGTTTAAGGATTTGAAAAGAAGCGACGTATCGGGTTGATGGGCAATCGCCAAACAACCCACCCACCATGGGGACAACGCCATCACGAAGAGTAACGTGATTGACCAGGCAAGTCGGGAAGAGGACAAGGATCCATTGACTGCATTGCTGCGAACAGGAACCAGGGTACTCATTCATAAAGGGCGCCTGGGAAGGCCATGCAGTGCACCTCTATGGCCTGAATTTGGCAGAATTGATCAAGTGGCGGCCAAACGGGTCGCTGTTTAGCCGCCTCCGATTTTTTGAAAGCGCTCAGCTCAGCCCCACTTCCAGAGGCGAGCTAAATTGGCTGGAAACGCATGTTTCTGGATGGGTACTAATTGGATTTACAGGCGTCTTCCATGGTCAGGGCGCCGGGTAAAAACGCCGTGATATATTCGTCAGGCGTCACGGTTGCCATCATTTCGTCAGAGCCCATGTAGTTCTTGAGGGTCTTATTGAATTCGGCGCGGAAGGCGCTGTCTTCTGGTCGGAAACCGATGCCAACAACCTGCTTTGCGCGTCCTACAAACGCCTCTGGGTCAGACATATCGAAGCTTTCATCCAGGTCTGCGGCGTGCTTTGCTTCCAGCACATTAATAGGAACGGCATCGGTGCGGCCGGTGCGCAATGCAGCAAGGGCTTCCGTGGTACCGGGTACTTCCGTGATGCTGTCCTTAGGGACGCCAGCGTCTTTGGCATCACCCAGTGTGTTGTAACCGGACGGCGCTACCATGGTCAAATTCTGGTCGATCAGATCCTGATAGGTTTCAAGGTTTTTGGGGTTGCCCTTGGGCACCACAAAGGTATCTCCAAAAGCGCCAATCGGGTCTGAAAAGTCCATGTTTTCACAGCGTGCCTTAACGATGTACATCCCGCCGGTCACTATGTCCACGCGGCCAGCTTTCAGGCTAGGAATCAAGCTGGACCAGTTGGTCAGAACAGGTTCAATGTTGGTGTGTCCCATGCGCTTGAGCACGTCGATAGCGATGCCGTTAACAAAACCTTTGGCCGTGCCGTCGTTACCGGCGTAAGCCCAGGGCGGTGCTGCAGAAAAGCCCAGGCGAATCGACTCACCTTCCAAAATTCGCTGTTCAAGCGTATCGGCCTGAGCGACACCGGCTGAAACAAACACCCCGAGCGTCAAAGCCAGAGTTTTTGCCCATTGGTTGTTAAATAATGTCATCGTGTTGCCTCGTTTTTTGTCTGATTAATACGTTTGATGATTATGACATAGATATGGCCCCCTAAATTTATTAACCACCACAAGCACAGGCTGCACTGCGCAAGTTGGGGCAATTCGTCGGCCACAATGAACGTTACGCCACATACGGCGCAGCCAATCCGGTATTATCTTCGGTCTGGCTCACATGCGGAGTGCACTTTGACAGGCCCAAATCTCACACATAAACAGACCACAACCGCCGCTGCCCGCGAGTGGCAGGCATTCTGGCTGGCCGTCGGATTTTTAACCCGCATACCCATGCTGGTATCGATTGATTATTCCCAAAAGCTGATGAATCAGTGCAGCGTGTACTTTCCACTCGTCGGTTTGTTGCTGGGCGCCTTGTACGTCGGATTGTTTGCGCTCCTGGGGCTGTTCTGCAGCTCGCTGGTCAGCGTTCTGCTGGTGCTGTGTTTTCATCTGTTCATTACCGGTGCTTTTCACGAAGACGGGCTGGCGGATAGTGTGGACGCGTTTGGCGGCGGCTATACCGTTGAAAAGCGACTGGAAATCATGAAAGACAGCCGCATTGGCACCTATGGTACGGTAGCACTGGTGCTGGTGCTGGCGCTCAAAGTTGCCCTGCTGGTGGAAAGCCACAACATCATGCTGGCGCTGCTTCTGGCGCCGGCTATCAGCCGGCAAACGCCACTTTTGTTGATGTCATTCCTGAATTACGTGACCGATCCCGACAAAAGCAAAAGCAAACCGGTGGCTGAAGGCTTTTCCCGCTGGCGGCTCGGGTACAGCAGTGGGCTTACCCTGCTGGTGGCATGGGTGTTCAGCGCCTGGTTGCCGGGCTTATGGCTGCTGGCACCGATTGCAGTGGCGGGGGTTGCCCTGCTGTGGGGTTGGTATTTGAAGCAACAGCTGGGCGGCTATACCGGCGACACGCTGGGCGCCAGCGTGATATTTTGTGAGCTGGTGTTGCTACTGGGGATGCAGGCACTGCATTGACTCCCAATATCACGCCCTTATAGTAGAATGACTTTTGACAGGAATAAGAGAAAGGAATCAACGAACCTGTGTCACCTCCAGAACAATCCGTCGTCGAGATAGTCGAGGTCATCCGTCGCTCAGAGCAAGGTATAACTCACCCATTTATTTGTCGTGGTGACGACGATAATACGTATTTCGTGAAAGGGGTTGGTGCAGGCAGAGACAGTCAGATCAAGGAATGGATCGCGGGCAATCTTGCCCTAAGCTTTGGTATACCTGTAGCGCCATTTAACATCGTTTACGTGCCTGAAGAGTTAATCGAATTACTTTCAGTCGAGCATGCCCATGATTTGGGAGCTGGGCCAGCCTTCGGCTCTGTTGAGCAAATGGTGACGGAACTGTCGTACTCACAAGTTAACAGCATCCAGCCGGAGGTTAGGCGCGCCGTCCTGTTTTTTGACTGGTGGATTTTCAATGCGGATCGCATGTTGACAGAAAGCGGGGGAAACCCGAACCTGTTTTGGGGGCCTGATACCCAGCGCTTAGTGGTAATTGATCATAATCAGGCTTTTTATTCAGAGTTCTCTAACGAAGATTTCTTTAAACTTCATATATTTAAAGATTGCGCACCCGATATCTTCGATGACTTATTAGAACGAGGCCACTATACTTCAAGAGCAGATCAGGCCCTTCACAACTGGCAGTCCATTGTGGATTGTATTCCAGAAGAATGGCTTTATAGCGACCAGGAAATGACGATGAAAACCAACCTGAACCTGGACTTAGTGCTTGAAAATCTTCAACGCCTTAACAACGGTGATTTCTGGAGCAGGAAATGACCAGGTTCGCGTGTCATTACGCCATAGTGCGATTTATGCCTTACATTGAAACCGGCGAGTTTGCCAATGTCGGTGTATTGTTGTGGATACCAAAAACACGCCACTTAAGCTTCAAGTTGTTGCGTCGAAAATACGCCCGGATTACCCAGTTTTTTGAAGAGTTGGACAAAGCCGTTTACCTGAAAACCATGGCTAATATGGAGGCAGAACTGCTTAGAATTCAGAGCATGCTGCATCATAACAAAACCACCGAGTTTAGTGGTAACGGTATGGAATACGGCTTCCATAACGGCATATTTGACGAGCTGATTCGTCCCAGAGAAACCATCGCGCGGTTCAGCGAGCGGCGCAGCATTCTCTCTGAAGATCCACAAAAAACCCTACAAGAGCTATTCGACTATTACGTTGGCCGGAACTTTGTAACCCGGGAATACCAGGAAACTATTCTGGAAAAAGGTATCAAAAAACTACTTGAACAACGCAGCCTGGCTAGCCACTTTTCAAAACGAAAGGTTGAAGATCATCTTTACAGCGTCACATTTCCGTTTGTTGAGCAAGACGCCGACAAAGTGATAAAAGTTATCAAACCCCTATTTCTTGGGCAAGCAGACTCTACAGCAATTATCGAGCACGGCGGTCACTGGAAGCTCAAGGTGAACCAGCTGAGGAAGCGTAACTTGCTTAATGGCCCGGTTTTATTCCCGGTTAAGGGGCCTGAAGACGTTTCCTCTTCAGACATCAGGTTCCAGGCATTCAAAGAAGCACGGGATTCTCTGGCGGACGATGCCATTGAAGTGGTGCTATACACTGAAAAAGCCAGAATTCTGGAGTTCGCCGCTCATTAGTCGTTAGGCGCCACTTCAAAATCCGCTGCTGGCCTGGTTTTGTTTAGAATGCTGCTTGAAATTTTCCGCCTGCTCAAAAATTTCTTTGTACACCTCATCACGGTCCACCGGCGGGTAGCCGTGTTTAGCCAGCAGCAGAATCAGGCCAACTTTCAATTCCGCCTTGATGTCCTCGCGCTGGTTCCAGTCGGTGTACTTTACCTTTTCCTGCACCACCACTTTTACCGCTTTCGCCAAGGGTAACAGCTTGTCTTCGGCGTAGCTGAAGTCGTACTTGATGGCCAAATCTTTCAAAATGTCGTAAAAGGCTTTCTCTTCAAGATCAATGCCCAGCTCCTCAAAGGAACCGAGTTCCTGCTTCAGCGCCTGAATCAGATCCATATAGCGGTCGATGATGGTATCGGTGAAATCTTCCAGCACATTGCTGACTAACACATCGTCTTCCTTGCGCTCGTTGTAGTGTTCCACCAGGGCTTTGAGTTTCTTTGAAAAATCCACGCCCTTGGTTTTATTTACTTTTTTGAAGTCATCAATGGCTTTTGCCAACAACTGTTGCAGCAGCTTGATTTTGGTATTCGGTAGTTTGATCTTGTCGATTTTGGCCAGGTAATCGTCGTCAAAAATGTCAGTTTCGCCCTCGCTCTCGCGACCCATCTTGAAAATCTCTTCCACACCGTCGCTTTTCAGCGCTTCGGCGACCATCCGCCGTACTTTGGCGTTCATCTGAGCGCTGTCTGGCGCATTGCCACGGGTCAGTTTGAACACAATGGCGCGCACCGCCAGGTAAAAATGAATCCGGTCACGCTCACCCTGGCTGACACCCTCCGAGCCGCTGCAAATGTCGTAGGCTGCTTTCAGGCGCTTCACCAAGTACATAAAGCGTTTTTCAGACTTGTCGGTGCCCTGGGCAAACTCGGCCGCTCTGTTCAGGCAGTGCAGCTGCTCCAAGGGGCTGCCGTTGTAATAAGGCTGACTGTCGAACGAGTGAAACAGTTTGTTGAGCAGATCAAGGTGGTCTTTCACCACCACGATAGACTGGTTGATCTCTTCAATATTCTGCTGATCCGCTTTGTTGTAGTGCGCCAGTGCCAGATTCATCTGCTTTTTGATGCCGATGTAATCCACCACCAGGCCCTTATCCTTGCCCTCAAACTTGCGGTTTACCCGGGAGATGGTCTGAATCAGGTTGTGGCGTTGAATGGGCTTATCAA
>Ga0307951_1000800_pt1 | contig 18476 bp, 19 predicted proteins | sample OrgLakmetagen374_FD_201842 | JGI IMG/M metagenome (GOLD analysis project Ga0307951, IMG submission 201842) | Saline water microbial communities from Organic Lake, Antarctica - #374 | ecosystem: Environmental > Aquatic > Non-marine Saline and Alkaline > Saline | place: Antarctica: Organic Lake... | reverse complement strand
CTCTCTCTCTCTCTCTCTCTCTCTCTCTCTCTCTCTCTCTCTCTCTCTCTCTCTCTCTCTCTCTCTCTCTCTCTCTCTCTCTCTCTCTCTCTCTCTCTCTCTCTCTCTCTCTGTAAGTCACGTACTCCTCATATAGTGAGAAGGCGGCGCTTAGGAGACTCCTTTCCTCCCTCTCTAAATTAATACTTCTGGCTCAACATTAATAACAGGCCAGTGTGCTACAAATGCCATTTTTGGTTAGTTTTGCTTGTTTATCATTTTTTTGATTATGGCAACATGCGATGAGTCAAAGCATTTCTTTTGTCTTCAATCCCTGGTTCACTTCCGCTAGTTAATATGAATTGCTTGTCAATAATACACACACATGCACGCATGTGGACACACGCAGACACACACATACACACGCACACACGCACGTGCACACACACACACAATATCACACACACATACACACACATACACCCACACACACACGCACGTGCGCACACAATCACACAACCACGCAATCACACACACACAGGACCAGCACCCCCTCGCACCAGACGCCCTGGGCTACACCCACATCTCACCCGCACAGTACGCACGCCTCCAAAACGCCCTCCAAGCCCTCTCCACCTCCACAGCCGCCGCTGCTGCTGCGATTAACACCGCCACTTCCTTTGACCCCAGCTCCTCTGCTTCCTCTTCTTCTGTACCTCGTCCTCCCCCGAGAGCAGGTTTTCCTAGCAGCAGTCCGGGTCTGGGGAGTGGGGAGCAGCAGCAGCAGCAGCAGCTCCAGCAGCAGCAGGAGGCAGTGGACCTAGTGATTGGCGCCTCCCGTATGGCTGGCTCCTACCAAGCGGTGAGTGTGTGCGTGTGTGCGTGTGTACGTGTGTGGGCTTGCGTGCTTATACGTGTGTACTTTTGGGTGGGGGTAGTAGGTGGATGAACATATGAGGCTCGCTCTGAGCTTGCATGATCAGGCACGGCTTTTTTATCCATCTTTCCAGGGCGCAGTGGAAAGTCTGATAGAGAGATGCAACTAGTCATTCCAACCGTTGGCAGGGGCAGCTGGTCGGATGTTCCTTTTTCATGTATAAAACCTAACCCTAACCCTAACCCTAACCCTAACCCATCCACACAGTGACAATGGGTGGGTGCGTGCACACAGTGACCATGGGTGGGTGCGTGCACACAGTGACCATGGGTGGGTGCGTGCAGGCAAAAAGCATGGGCTGCACCTTTTTTTGTCATTCCAACCTTTCTTTGCCATTCCAACCTTCCAACCAGGCGGGGGTTCTCGGTGGGATGTGTCCTTTTCAGGTGTAATTGTTGTTCTAGCTATTGGCGGGGGTTCTTGGTGGGATGTTTCCTTTTCAAATTTGGGTCCTCTATGTTGGCCACACAGTGCGCTGGCCCCAAATATGTATGCATGAAGCTCACACCTGCTTTTCCTGGAGGATCTTTGTGGGCCACTCCATGTTGGCTAGCATACACCAAAGGTTGCTTATTGGATGCTAGGTGGTCGGCCAGGTGCATGCAATTGAGGGCAGCTTGGGGTTAAGTACAGATGTGTAGGGTTGGCCAGAACCGTATATATACGTATATATACACCGTATATTTGGTGAGTTTCAAGCCAAAATTACCGTATGTACACCGTATATATATGGTTCTGGCCAACCCTATAGATGTGAGGTGTAATTGTTGTTTTAACCATTGGCAGGGGCAGTTCATCAGACTGATCAGGTGTTCAGCTTAAAGGGCAGCACCTATTGCGTCTCCCTTAGTCACAATCAGCAGTGTGGATGGCAGTGCAGTTTGTCGTTTAAGTGAACGCTGGGGGCAGAGGGCCAATTTGTGGAATGCAGTGCGGCTTTTGGTTTGCATGAATGCTGGGGGCAGAGGGCAGCTTGTGGAATGCAGTTTTCATTCAAGTGAACGCTGGGGGCAGAGGGCCACTTTGTGGAATGCAGTGCGGCTTTTGGTTTGCATGAATGCTGGAGGCAGTGGGCCACATGCCTGATGAGGTACACGCGGAGCTTTGAGCATGGACCGCACTTTCCAGCCGTGTCTCCTGATACAGATAGCACTACCACTGTCTGATGTGCAACTCCTCTTTGGGCAGGTAGCGGTGGGCCGGATGCCTGATGAAGTGTACGCTGAGCAAAGGCAGCACCTACCGTCATCTTTCCAGCATTGTTCATGAATTCACGATGTACAATTCCTCTTTGGGCAGGTGACAGGGGCGGTGGGCCAGATGTCTGATGAAGCGTACGCTGAGCAAAGGCAGCACCTACCGTCATCTTTTCAGCATTGTTCACGAATTCACGATGTACACTTCCTCTTTGGGCAGGTGGCGGGGGCGGTGGGCCGGATGCCTGATGGAGTGTACGATAAGCAAAGGCAGCACCTACCGTCATCTTTCCAGCATTGTTCATGAATGTGCAATGTACACTTCCTCTTTGGGCAGGTGGCGGGGGCGGTGGGCCAGATGTCTGATGGAGTGTACGCTGAGGAAGGGCAGACTCCTGAGGATAACGTACGCAAACTCAAGGTAAGCACAGTAAGCGCATGTACCGTAAGTCACACACACACAAACACACATACACACGAACACACACAGACACACACACACACACACACACGCGCACACATCTGTATTCTAAGCACATCAGAGGTCACACTTGCACACACACATGCACACGCTTTCCTTATATTCATGCCACTCCTCAAAGCGTGTTGAGTGAACCACGATCGAGGGGCAGCACGCTGTCCAGGACACACACACACACACTCACACACACACACGCGCACACGCACACATACACACACACACATACACACACATGCACACACATACAAAAAAATTTTAACGTTGCAATTTCAGATCATGGCAGAAATTGACCCTCAACTTGTTGAGGCGGCCTATGGTGTGGAAGCTGTTTCTCAAGTCCGGGCTTTTGACCCCAGCACAAAAAAGGTGGAGCCAAAAGAAGAGAAACTGTGGTGGGAGGCCCTGCAGCGGTATCTGAACACACACGAAGGTGTGTGTGTGTTTGTGTGTGTGCGTGGGTGGGTGTCGAAGGGGGGAAAAGGGGGAGTGTTTAGTGTGGGGGGAGCGTTTGGGGAGGGGATAGGTGCGCGTTGGTATGCATGCATGCATGTGTGTGTGTGTTTGTGTGTGTGTGTGTGTGCCTGCAGGGGAGGTGTAGTAATGGAAGGGTCGCCATGGGGCGCTGTGTTTTTTACCTATATCCGCGGTTGGGTATGTGCGTGTGTGCATGCGTGCGTGCGTGTGTGCATGTTTGTGTGCGTGTGTTATTGCTCTGCTCTGTGTTGTCACCTTCATCCATGAGGGGGTCTGCAACTCCTTGGGTCGCCCCATTTGAGACAGGCAAAAAACTCATTTCCTCCCTTGTGCTAGGAATTAAAAGCACGGGTCACTCAGCAGCCTTGCAAGAGGCGAATGAAACATCAAGGCACCGGTCATTTCATAGTGCTGCAAGTGGTAGCTGCTCCAAGGATACAGCACTGAGGTCATTTGTAGTTCTCTAAGCGTGACTGAAAAATCTGCACCGGTCATTTCGCAGTGTCGCAAGTGGTAGAAGCTCCAAAAGGAGCAGTATTAAGGACACAGCACTGAGGTCACTTAGTAGTTCTCAAAGCGTGACTGAAGAATCATGCATCGGTCACACTGTCGTGTTGCAAGTGGTAGTTGCTCCAAAAGGACACAGTATTAAGGACACAGCACTGAGGTCACTTAGTAGTTCTCAAAGCGTGACTGAAGAATCATGCATCGGTCACACTGTCGTGTTGCAAGTGGTAGTTGCTCCAAAAGGACACAGCACCAAGGTCACTAAGTAGTTCTCAAAGCGTGACTGAAGAATCATGCATCGGTCACACTGTCGTGTTGCAAGTGGTAGTTGCTCCAAAAGGACACAGCACCAAGGTCACTCAGTAGTTCTCAAAGCGTGACTGAAGAATCATGCATCGGTCACACTGTCGTGTTGCAAGTGGTAGATGCTCCAAAAGGACACAGCACTGAGATCACTTTGTAATATTGCAGGGCTTCACGAGTGTGTGCCATTAATGTTGTGTACCTTTGCACCATAGCTCAATCCTACTGGCATGCACACAAAGTGACGCTGACACACAAGCACGGTGACACACACACACACACTCTGGCACACACAATGGCACGCAAACACACACACACTGGCACACACACACAAACACACACACACTGGCATACACAATGGCACACAAACACACACACTGGCACACACACACTGGCACACACAATGGCACACAAGCACACACCGTGTCGCACATCCACTTCCTTATGCAACACTGTGCTGTTGATGTTCATTCCAGAGGAGGGCTCAAAACAAGCCCCACGCCGGAGCCAATCAGAGGCCATGAGGCAAGGAGGCTCTGGGCCCGCAAGACGCAGCTGGTATGTTGACTCGATGGCCTACAACTGATCTTCATCGAATCGACTGATCTGTTAACTTGTTGGCATACAACTGATGTCCATAAACTCGTCACAGCTGTGTGTATGTGCGACAGTGCACTATGCAGATGTAACAAATGTGACATGAAATGGAAATGGAAGAGGCCATAAGGCAAAGAGGCTTCAGGCCTGCAAGCCATAGCTGGTATGTTGACTTGGTGGCATTCTGATGTTTATAGAATCGACGTAGCTGTGTGTATGTGCGACAGTGCACTATGCAGATGTAACGAATGTGACAGGAAATGGAAACGGAAGAGGCCATAAGGCAAAGAGGCTTCAGGCCTGCAAGCCATAGCTGGTATGTTGACTTGGTGGCATTCTAATGTTCATAGAATCGACGTAGCTGTGTGTATGTGCGACAGTGCACTATGCAGATGTAACGAATGTGACAGAAAATGGAAACGGAAGAGGCCATAAGGCAAAAAGGCTTCGGGCCTGCAAGCCATAGCTGGTAGCTGGTACCTTGTCTTGGTGGCGGCTTCCTGATCTTCACAGAATTGACGCTGTTATTTTGGCGTTTGCCAGCACTAGTGGCAATGTTAGTTATGAATGTGATATGAAATCCATCAGAGAGGCATTTGCTGCATGCAACTCTTATGACATCACGTACGCGCACCAACCAAACTAAAAGCCCTCTTACTAAAGAGTTAGTACTGTGTTATTGTGTTGTACAATCCACGTCACATCGCGCACCAACCAAACTAAAAGCCCTCTTACCAAATAGTTAATATTGTGTTGTACAATCCACGTCACATCGCGCACCAACCAAACGAATAGCCCTCTTACTAAATAGCTAGTATTGTGTTGTGCAGTCCACGCGTTTTAGAGTTCTGACGCACCTCACAAAGGCATCGTTCAAGCATCTTACTCATTTGTAGGCTTGGCCAGAACCGTATATATACACATATGACCGTATGTTTGATGAAACTCCTGCAAAACTCACCATATATACACCGTTTAATAGTGTATGGTTTTGGCCAAACCGTCTTATTAGCCTTGCTTCTTAGACGCTGCCACTCTGAGGTTGTGACCTCATCGCTGCTTGACCATACAAGCGTTGTCTGAAAATAAAACAGAGGCGAAAAAGAAAAGCCGTCTTGCTAAGCACTTCCCGTAAATTCAAGGCTGATTAAAGGTGAAAATAAATATGTATGGTTGGCCAGAACCGTATATATACACCGTATATGACCGTGTATTTGGTGATTTCCCTGCCAGAAATACCATATATACACCGTATATGTATGGTTCTGGCCAACCCTACAAATATGTAGATATCATATCAGTTGTAGATCAGCCATCGTCGCGTCGCTTGGTGCAGTTTTGTAGGCTTAGAGATACTTCACACAACGCCAGCCTGTAACACAACGCTGCACATAATCAGGGTTGGCCAAAACCGTATTATTTGCGGTGTTGTACATTACTTTTGGCAGGAAAATCACCAAGTATACGGTCACATATGGCGTATGTATAACATTCTGGCCAACCCTAATGACACATTGACTCACCGCTAACCCATTTTGCATACAAACAAATGGATGTGTGATCAAAGCTCGCTCGCCACACGATAACTGTGAATGCAATGATTCGAGCATTAATAACCATTTATAACCACGATAAATGTGAATGCAACGATTCAAGCATTAATAACCATTAATAACCACGATAACTGTGAATGCAATGATTTAATCGTTAACTACCACAGGGAGGCCATCGCTGCGTGGCTTGACGTGAATCCTGGAGGCAAAGTGTACAACAGGGGCACTGGGGAGCGCCAGATCGCACGCATGCCCAGCTTCCCCTCTTTTGAGGTGAGGCCCTGCACAAGCTCTGTCTCTCTAGCTTTCCCTTTCGAGCAACTTTGTATGTTTAATTAAACGGCCTTGCTTGAGCTCATCTGACAAAATACTGTTGGCCTCCCCTGCGCTTACCCCCTTTTGTCGCAAGACTTGATCAGCGTTACTCTCTTGAGGTGAAATTTGGGTGAGTATTCTTTCTGTCGTTTTCTTCATTTTCTTCCTGTCATAGATGCTCTTATTCATACAGGCTCTATGCATCGTAAACCTGGCTTCCCACTCCAATACATCACATGCACAACTCAACCCCCAAAAACTACTACATGGTTTCACCTTCATATTTCCATGCTACGATGCACACAACACTCTCCCCTGACCTTTACGTAGGGTGCCCCATTTCCCATGGGTGCTCTAGATTCTAGACAAGCTGTAGTGTGATGCTCCACCGCACAACAAAAGTTGTCAGTATCTGTGAAATGACAGGCACGCAAAACCCACCCCTCACTCGCTCCACATATTTCATCCTACATTCACCTGCTCAAACACCTCTCACCCTGCGCTGCTCCAGTCGTCCATCCAATCATCTTCCCACACAAAGAAGCCGACAATAGGCATTGTACAAAGGCGCCGACAGGGCATGTTATAAAAGAAAACTATTCAGGCATTAAAATCACTGCCCATTTTAATTAAAGAAACAGGAGCCACTTTGGTGCCAAGTACCGTAAAACTCCTCCATCAATAGAACAAAAAACAATTCAAGCATGACCGTAAGTCTCGCTTAGTACCAAAATCCACACCAAAAGTGCTGGGATCTCTGAAGGGAGCCTGAAGTCCTTTCAGACGAGGGATCCAAAAGTTCAATCGGCATGTTATTGTTGGAATTTTAAGCCCCAAATTGTGTTCCTTTTGCTACGCAGGGTGTCCCAATCGCCGCCATGGATGCCCCAAATTATGTTTCTTTTGCTACGCAGGGTGTCCCAATTGCGGCCATGGATGCCCAAATTTATGTATATTTTGCTACGCAGGGTGTCCCAATCGCCGCCATGGATGCCCTCGAGGAGAGCGAGCTGTCGATGCACAACCGCACAAAGGCGCAGAGGCACGAGAAGATGTTGTGGCGGAATTTCAGCAGCGACTTGGTGTTCAACCTTGGCCTGGTGAGAGTGTGTTCTTTCGTTCAGGCTGGTCTGCTACAAATAATTGTAAGAAGCTGTATTTGGTGCTATGCTTTTATCGCAGTGACCTGCTGCTCAACTTTGGCCTAGTGAGAGTGTGTGTGTGTTTGTGTGTGTGTATGTGTGTGTGTGTGTTTGTGTGTGTGTGCGTGCGTGTGTGTGTGGTGATTGAGGTTGGTTCGCAAAAGAAAATAAGACACTACCAATATTGCAGAGGGGGTCAACTGAGGAAATGCCTGAAAAAGTGCATTTTTGCATTCAGAAGGCAGCCACTCACAGCCACTGCATCCAATCGACACCATTTCAGTACCAATGTGTAGCTGGCATTGAGAGCTACCCGAGCATGTGCCCAGTTTTATGTGGGTCGCTTTGCGTGCTGAGATAGACTGGATTAAGCACACATGGTGCATTTAAGCCCTAATGTGGTGATTTCCATGGGAAAATGGCTCATCATCATAAAACACCAACCATTCAGTCGTAATCTTTCATTTTGTTGCAATGATATTCTTTCTTAAAGAGAATTCTATACCATTACAAATATTCCAGATTGGTGCAGTGGGTGATCTGGTATGATGAATGTGTGGTAAAAAGTGGGGTGCACGCCGCGGCTTACCAGGCATGTGCCCCCCAATTAGGCAGCCTCAAGCAGAAGTGCTCTGGGACATTTTGATGCCTAGTTTGAAGCTGCCTAATTGGGGGCCCATACGCGGGGAACAGTTGAAAACATGCCAATTCTGGGGGGAGTTGTCCACCTCTGCCAATATTGGCAAGGCTTTTTTTAATTTGCGTTTCACTTTTCTTCTGTTTTGAGAGTCTCTTTGCAAACTGAAAGACGGCTTGGACTCATAGCAAGGTAACAAGCGCTGTCGTTTCGTTTTGAGGGACTCCAGCATTGAGCACCTGCAAAAACTGGCCTGCTCTGTAGCCGTGCGTTGGAGTCATGTGTCGAAAACGGTTGCTTTTACGGGTGCTTTTATGTTAAGGCGGGAAATGGTCTTGTCATCGGGAAATGGTCTTGTCATCAGGAAATGGTCTTGTCATCAGGAAGGGCGGGAAATGTCTTAGGGTGTAACTAAGAATTTATATTTCTTGTTAATAAATCATGGTTGAAGGATCCATCAAGTATTTACAAGTTTATATATTATATAAACTATGGTGTAAGGTATACGTAGGTACCACCTGCCGCAGGAGTTGATCTCCTGCCAGGGCAATGACCTGCAGATCGGAGTTGGTGGGATGTGTAATGCTTACCTGAAATACTAAAATACAAAGGGAGATACTATAATACTAAGGGACCGTATTCTGGCATACTTGAATTTAAATAAAAGTGCAATGACCTGCAGACTGGACTTGGTGGGATGTGTATTGCTTGAACCAAAACACAGAAAAACAAACCTCCTATCTTCTGGCAACAATTAGCTTCCAAAATAGTGTAATGACCTGCAGACCGGACTTGGCGGAATGTGTATTGCTTACCTGAAATACTAAAATACAAAGGGACCGTATCCTGGCACTTAAATTTAAATAAAAGTGCAATGAGCTGCAGGCTGAGCTTGGCAGGATGTGTATTGCTTGAACCAAACACACAGAAAAACAAACCTCCTATCTTCTGACAACACTTAGCTTCCAAAAAAGTGCAATGACCTGCAGACCGGACTTGGCGGGATGTGTATTGCTTACCTGAAATACTAAAATACAAAGGGAGATACTAAAATACAAAGGGACCGTATTCTGGCATACTTTAATTTAAATTAAAGTGCAATGACCTGCAGGCTGAGCTTGGCGGGATGTGTATTGCTTGACATGAATCACTATAACATAGAGAAAAATCAATTTACCATCTTTTGGCAACACTTAATTTCCGAAAAAGTGCCCCCCCCCTTAACAAACACATGCACACTCACGCACTCAACAGATTCGATTCCTTTGTGCGTGCTTTGTTTGCAGCGTGGCGAAGGTGTTAGGGACAAGAGCATGCCCCGCACCACTCCCAACCTCACTTCCAGCGTTGACGAGGCTCCCATGGTGGTGTACGACATCACCCGTGACGGACAGACAGGTATGAGTGGTGTACGACATCACACGTGACGGACGGACTGGTATGAATGAAGAAGGAGGTAAAGGGAGGTGGGGGGGTGCTCTTTTTCATGCAGAATGCATAAAACAGTATAAAAGGACATGCAGGGCGTGTGGTAGTTATAGTGGGGAACGACAAAATGCGCGACAGACAGACCGGCGAGTGTGAGTGGGATTGTGTAAGGGGATGTCACTGTTGGTGATATGAACTCCGGCAGGCATGTCTATCTGCGTGGTAGTGTCTATGGTGGGAGTGTCTATGGTGGTAGTGTCTGTGGTGGTAGTGTCTATGGTGGTAGTGTTTATGGTGGTAGTGTCTATGGTGGTAGTGTCTATGGTGGTAGAGTTTATGGTGGTAGAGTTTTTGGTGGTAGTGTCTATGGTGGTAGAGTTTTTGGTGGTAGAGTTTTTGGTGGTAGTGTTGATGCATGTGCAACGGAAATACTAATGTAAGAAAACAGGCTGAGTTCTATAAATATGTATGTGTATTGTCTGTTGCAATTTCTCTTCAGGTTTCAGAAAATCGTTTCACTCTCCACGCAAAAGATTTTGTGATGTTAAAGCAGTATGATGGTCAACGGCACACCACAACATTTGCGCAAGAATCAAATAACAAATGTGCCTCATTAGCACAGACAGGTATAGGCAAATGGGCATGCTAGTTGGCTATCTCTGCAGCATATAACCAATCACGCGTGTTAGGTGTAGAGGACTGCGACATTTGCATGTGAAAAGGATATGCAATGATGCATTTGTGCCTATAACACCGTTCTATTTGTGGGCCTCCTGGCTTAACTTGATGCACACTTACACAAAAAGAAAGTCGCGAGATGATACTAGCATAACAACGAAGCCAAGATTCCCGAATTATACTCGTCTATTTTGCCAATTTTAGAGGCGGCTGTTCCTTCTATATATCCACATCTACGTCTAAACTATTTGCTGTGTAGCAAGGCTTAGTGTAAGGCACGTTTCTTGTAGAGGACGTGAATGTTGCTGTTGCAAAGTATGCATGTTTGGAAATTTTTCTTTTGCTAACCCCTTAACCGAGCACAGATATGTGGATTTAAGAGGGGGGTGTTATCGCCCTTGTCCTTTATCGTTTCCAACACACAACAAACTGCACTTGCTGTCGTACTTTTGCAGTACACCCCCCATTGTATGTCTTAGACCAAGAAGAAAAGCGGCCTTTGAACGAGCAAGAGAGGGTGTTTCAGGTAAGAGAGCAACGTATCTTCTGTGATGTAGCAGCACAGCTGGCAGTGAAGCGTGTTGTATTTGATAAAGGCTCTTTGCTGGAGCTTGGTGCTACATATAATACAGCACACATCTCCAAAACACTTACTTGAAGAAGCAAAGAATGGCCTGCTTTGGCAGCGGCTCTGAGGACACTGGCACAAGGAGAAATTGCTGGGAATGTTAATGTTCCTTTCCTACAAGCATCGGTATGAATTGCTTCGGTTGACTGTAATAAAAAAGAAAACTAGAGCTTTGCATCTACTTATGATCTGCCTACCTGCAGGAGCGAAGGTTGCGAGATGTGAAGGCTGATCAGGCTCCTTGGTTGCAACCGCATTACACCACTCGCCGCACAAAGCGCAAACCGGAGCTGCAGTAGATCTCTTTAGCGTGCACAGCTATTCATATTTATTTCGGCAGGTACAATGATATTGCACCCTTGCGTCTCACTGTAATTCAGTCAAAAGGTTCAGCTTTTTATCTTGCCCAAAATGCGGCTTAAAATGCACGTGATATAAAATGCGATTTAGGTCAAGTCACTCTCACAGCAAAGCACAACAAGCAGCCAATACCGTACAGACTTTATATCACCGCGCAAAAATATCGTTTTTTGCCCTGCGGGGTGACTGCGCGCACGAAAAATATCTATTTATTTTGGGGGTGCGGGATTGAAAAACGGGAATTTTTTGCGTATTTCGGAGCCTGTCAGGCAAAAATTCCTGTGCGGGGTTGGCGTAAATTAAATATTTCCAGGGTGCGGGGTTGATGCGGGAGTGTGAAACTAAAATATTTTTTTGGGGCTGCGGACTGAACCCAAGTCTGTACGGTAACTTAAAAACTGGCTTCCCCAGCTTTACATAATGAGTGGTTAAACAAGGCAAGCCAAAACAACCTCCACTGAAGTAACCAGGGAACTGTTTGTTACACGATCTGTCACTACCAAAATTGGGCGCGACATGCATTTTGGCCCATGCTTGCCGAGATTTGAAAAGCTCATCTTCGCTTTCTAAGGTGTCTGTGGTTATAAAATCTAGGGTAACTTTTGCGTTTAATTTGCTGGCGCGAACTCCCTCAAACCTAGGAGTTAGGAGAGCCACTTCGGTATCGGGTGCCACATAACTCAGTACAGAGAACAAAATATCAACGAGGGGTATCAAAAGCCTGAAGGTTGCAGGCTTGACCTGAATTTGGCTCCTGATGAGAAACGCAAGGGAAACTGCGTGCCTTGTGTGTTTGGCAGCATAGTTGACAGAATGCATATGAAGCTTGGAGGCAAGCTTCTTTACTCTTTGAGAATTATGACCTAACCCTTGAGATGTTTATTGTGTGGCTGAGTGTTGAAATTGGTGCCGCCCACTCCCAATCATATGGGAGGGAAATGGAGGCTCATTGAAGGATGTTGCAGAGATCCTCCAGCTAATTGCTAAGCCTAAATTGTCGTTTGTCTTGTCTTTATTGTACACGCTGAGATATGAAGGAAAAGTGCAGATTTTGGCAAGGCAATGTGATGGTTGATAATGGAAGTTTACACCAGTTGCTAGGTATCTAGATTGACAAAGCAGAAAAGGCAAAAGGCAAAAGATAAACTCCCAATTCTATTCAGGCAAATCAAATTGTTGGATCAAACCATCCAAATAACTTATAATAACTTGAAGTATGTTTGGCTATTGTCTCACACTTTGAGTGCCTTCTGCATACCCTGTGCCACGTAAGCCTGCTGCTGCTGAGGGTCGCCATTAATGCCTGCCCACTCAGCCTCTGGAATCACAATGCTGCTACCACACACCCAGCCAGCAACAACGACGTGTATATGCTTGCCTCCGCTCAACAAATCAGGCGGGCTACGGAAGTAGTCATCTACAGAGATGATAGACACTGCAACACCTTGAGCAAGCAGTGGCACCACTTCCTTCAACCCATTTCTCTCTACAACTTGTGCTTTCTCAACCTCATAGCCTGCATGCTGCAACGCCACTGCAACCTGTGCATCAAACTTGTTGCCCTTCATCATCCTCTGCAACTCATTCATGTAAGCCTTATCTGCAGCGACAATCTTCTCTAGCAGCATTGCATTGGCAGACAGGCCGTCCCCAAGCAGCTTACCATACACTGCTACTTGGTGTGCCACAAACAATTGCCTCAGACCAAGATCAACAAAAGCAGAAGGACCCCTTTTTGACACCTGACAAAACAGTTGCTGTGCCATCACCTTGAAGCTAGGGGAGGCAGGTGCAGCATTAGGACCAGCAGCTGTGAGCACTGCCCATGCATAGAGGGAATTTGCCAGATCTTGCCCATTCCATTTCCCCCACTGCTGCTCACTCTGCTTACTAACAAACTCTGCCAGCCCCTCCATGCTACTATCCCAGTGGCGCACTTCTGCACAGCTGAAGAGCACATTGCTGAGTCCCTGAAATGTGGCATCATTGAATTTCTTTACAAATGCCGAGGTAAGTGTGCTGTAGACAGAGACATCATACCAGCCCAGCTTTGCCAGTGCCCACAACCCATTTCCTAATGCTTGTGGGGCAGTGTCACTGCGGTGCGCCAGGCATTCCATTGCTTCAGCCAGCTCACTCACAAGGTCAACATCATACCAGCTGAAAGAAGCGAAGGCCCACAACGCATTTGACAAATTTTGTGGCACAACACTACCGCTTCTTGCCAGGCTCGCCATGGCTGGTGCTGCCCCCTGTAGAATAGCTTCAATACCCTGCCCTAATCGTCCAGAACCACTCTCTTCTTGCTTTGCACATGCCCAGATTACGCTCGCCCAAGCCTGTGCATCAGCACCCTTCATCACCCTGCTCAGCTCACCTGCCACTGCCGACACAAGTGGCTCCAGGCTGCTAAAGTAACTGGCAGTCACAGTGGCATGGAAAGCATTGGATACAGACTGTGGCTCACATACTTGCTTGGCTTTTGTAAACATAGGCATACGCTCTGTGATTGCTGCAGAGAAACATGCACTCACAGCCTGGCTTTCATGACACTTGACACCTATATCAGCAAGGCTTTTTAGAAGCCGTGCCCAATGGCGACAGGCCTCATTTGCTTGCTGCTCCATCACATTGCTGCTGACTGCACGCACAGCTAGCGCATCCACTAGCTACCTCATCTCAATGTTGCGTACACTGCTGTCCAGATCCACAAGTGTTCCTAATGACCATGCAGTCAGACCGATGTCCACAGCGTTCAGGTCTTCAACGCGACCTTGCAGAAGCTGTGACACAAGGGTGCTGGTGGCCTGGAGGACATCACCCTGGAGTGGTGGGATGTGTGAGGCAATGTCAAAGTCAGGTGGGGAGCCAAATGCATCCCTCAATTATACATCTGCCCCTCTCGAATCAAGCCAGGAAGTGGAGGTTATGCATAATCATCTATGATATGACCTACATGTTCTGTAAGTAAAAGCTTCACCCTGACACAATGCGACAAGTTCCCCCCTCCCCCCCCTCCCAAGGGATCACGTTATGTGCTTGCACAAAAGTACAGCCACAGAAGCCACGAGACACAAGACAACGCACACACATTGCAATCTCACAGCATAGTGAATTTCAGATTCTGAGCATCTTGATTACCGCTTTGGCGAGGCGCAGAAGAAGAAGTACAATTAAAGTATGAAGAGCACCCACCTTCCTGTCCAGCACCTCCGAGTTGTCGAGCCTAAACCGCTTGCGCTGCTTGCTGTCCCCATCCACCACCTTGGCCAGCCTGTACAGTGTGTCTGCAGACTCCTTGGCTGTGGGTGACGCCCCGATGTGTCGCACTCTTTGCAGGCACTCCTCTACACTTTGGGGGATGGGGAGCCGTTTGCTGGATTGGCCTGCGGGAAATGAGTGGCCAAAGAAATGGTGTTGTATCGCAAACTATGAAAGTAATCCATCCTAGAGCCAACTAGGGCGTGGGGATTTGGCCGGTAATTATTTGTTCTTAATTTACTTGAAACCGGTATTTGAAAGAGGCTCTGTCGTATTGAATCGTTTTGTCTGATTGAATTAAGAAGCAAATTAAAAGGGCATAGCGAAATAGAGTGGGTAGAGCAGATGGGCAAGAAAAGCGGTTCAAAGAGAGGATAAAAAGGGAGGAGGGGGTGTGCGGACACACCGCTCCCCCACCAGAAGCAAGAACAGACGCCATGACCATTTTGAACGCGGCTTTGGTGAGTGCTGCTGCTGCTGCTGCTGCTGCTGCTGCTGCTGTTGTTGTTGTTGTTGTTGTTGTTGCTGTTGTTGTTGTTGTTGTTGTTGTTGTTGTTGTTGTTGTTGTTGTTGTTGTTGTTGTTGTTGTTGTTGTTGTTGTTGTTGTTGTTGTTGTGCTGCTGTTGCTGTTGCACTGCACTTTCAACATGCTTGCATCTTGTGCAGAAGTTGACCACCGCATTGACCTTGCCATCTTTGTGCTCCAAAAAAGTCGTATCAAAGTCCTTGAATCCTTTCTTGGCTTGTCATCACAGTATCACTGATAATAAGATCAATGCATTCCTGAATCAAGACTCATACAGACTCCTCAAGTTTGTGTCAGAATTAGATCCAATTTTCGACACTGGTTGATTTTGTTTCACCAGCCAGTTGCCGTCAGCCAGAGTCTCGGGCTGTAGGCCATCCTTGTAACCCCCCTTGTAACCCCTTGAAGTCAGGTTAAAAGGGCGTGGAGCACCTCAGTCACACTCTTTCATGGGGCCAGGATTTGAGAATTACACAATATGGGTGTTAGGATGTGCATTGAACTCATATGTTCACACAATGATTTGTTCACACAATGACACTGAGGAGTGCTACAACGTGTTTTCAATCTTGCTCTTTCTATTTAGGATGAAGGTAAATAGAAACAGGCCCATGATGTCAAAACAGCATGCCAGTTTTCCTTTTTTCCTGGGCACTGTTACGATGTAATAACTGGACAGAGAGGTCTAACAGGAGTTGGACATGGTAATGAGCTAAAAAATGCGCGTAGCATTTTGATACAAATGCCGCGTCATCATCCCTACAAAATTCTTCACATGGCTTAAAAATTATGAGAAGCCAAAATAAAATCCAAAATTCATTCGGCTGCAGTCCATGGAACAGGCTTGCAAATAATAGAGGTTCGCTGTAGTACAGGAAGCTGCAACGAGACAGGTCATTGAGGTTTTGTGGCACCATCTACAACAATCAACAATCACACCCTCTACGCTATTAAGAGCTGGGTCTTGATTCTCAAAAAGTTAAGAAACTAGCTTCCAAGCTTCATGTACATTCTGTCAACTACGCTGCCATACCTGTCCATACAAGACGCACACTTTCCAGTACTATTATCAACCGCCATCAGGATCTGGTTTCCGGTCAAGCCTCCAACCCTCATGATCCCCATTGTTCTTTTCCTTTTTCTTTGTGGTGGAGGAATTTTACGGTACCCGGTACCAGTGGCTCCTTGTCCTTAATTAATGTGGGTTTTCACTGCCTGCGTAGTTTTTCTTTCTGTTCAGTGTCTGTCTCTTGCATGCCTTGCACTTTTTGAGCTCTCTTACGATGCGTAAACAATGAAGAGGGCACAAGGTTAGATGGTCCTGCTTGGTTAACGGGACAAGGGACGTGTGTACAGTGTACAGCAAGCTTGAAGCTTCTACCAGTGCACTTGCTTATACAGGAGCTGAAAACTGCAAAGATACGGTGTGCCAGAACCATGCACGCACGTTTTTGCACTGGTCGTTGCACGAATAGCTCAGGATTTTATCAGGGATTTTATGTGTTTCAACTCAGCTAGACAGGCATCTGTGTGCTGGCCATTGCTGGTGCTAGCCAACGTGCGACAGCACATGCATTGCAGAGTAGTGCAAAAGTGCACCAGGAAAACCTCAATGCATTTAAAGAGTTTGGTCCTTTTAATCAACAATAATGATACACTCACCTGAACTGAACCGGGAGGGGCTCGTAGACGAGCCCTTGCTTCTACCACCACCAGCAACTGTTGTGCAAGTGTAGAAGTGAGACCAAGGTGTTTTATGCTAGGCAAATGCAGGCTGTACAACTTCAAGAGAAAAGGGTTAGACTGCTAGCAGTTGTAAAGCTCTCAGGTTATCCGGTAAACAAGAATTGTTTCAGACAACTTCGGCTGGCATATGAAGACTCCACTCCAATGGCATACATACATGTTGGTGGATTGGTGTCACAAGGTGGTGGGCCTATTACTGCCTATAGGCAGGCAGACAGAAAGCATGCACACACCTCTGTGCTCCGGCTTCGCAGCCAGCGCATCAAAATGGCTGAATTCAATCAAACTGCTGCTCTCTGCTGCTGCTGAGCCATCTTTCAAAGAGCGCTTCTTCTTTGCATGGCAGGCCACGAGACGCGTGGTTGCCAACGGTGATAGGATGTGTCAACAACTGCACGGGTGCTGATACAGGAGGGAAGGAGGACCTGCTGCTGCTGATCGAATGCCTGAGTGAGTATGACATGCGTCTGGGGAAGGGAGAGCTTGTATGGGAAGGGGTGTGAGATGACAAAGTTGGTTTGAGCATTGTACTCTATCAATTATTATAAGACTTAAATTAAGTTAAATGCAAATGGTAAAAGCAGTTCGATTGCATGGCGTAGAGCATTTTCAAATGCTGGTTGCAGTCCTAGTTCTGTGCAGCCTCCTTTCCCCGCATTATTCTGCATCAGCTGTTGAGCACAATCAAGCTGAGGCCAGGATCGCCAGCAATTGCCAACATGCAAGCCCCAGGTGAGATTCCCAGTCGCACACATCAGACGCCGCAGCTGAAGAAAGCACAGCATAGCAAACAGGATGCACAGCACTACTTAACATTCTCGCCAAAACACACATGCACCAAGACACGCGCATGTATGCACACACGTGATGTATTCACACACGCACGCACACACGCTCGCGCGCGCGCGCGCACACACACACACACACACACACACACACAAACAGACGCACGTACACACACATATATACATACACACACATACACACACGCACACACACGCACACACACATACACACACACGCGCACACACACACACATACACACACACACATTCACACACACACATATACACATATACACACACACAAACAATCACTTTTACTAACAACAACACAAACACACACACGCGCAGGGCTTGCTCACGTTTGACCCTCCATACCCTCGACCAAGGCGCACGCATGACCTACCTGTGTGTCCCCAGGTTGGACTTTAGATCTGCACCCTTCACCAAAACGCCCTGCTCCATCACACAATTTCCTCAAATCAAAGCTACGCAGCGACTTTCCATGCACTTTTGCCAATTCCGTTCACCGCCTTTGACACACACACACATACACACAAACACACACACACGCTCACGCACACACACACCCTCACTCACACACACAGCACTCGTGCACGTGTTGCTCCTTACTGCACGTGGTTCATGCCCAACACATCATGTTTCTGCTGTGCAATGAACCCTTCCTCCCGCTTATACTTACATGAGTAACTGATTCATTTACTCATTGTTTATATCATTCACACCCGCCCATGCTGCGCATTTCACGCAACCTGCTCATTCCCTAAAAGTTCCAATGCTGCTGCTTTGAACCGTTCGGGCCACCAAATTGGTCCACAGGGATTGCCCCTAGCCGCGCTTTTGACTGCTTTTTGATCGTGTTTTGACTGCCAGACCCCCTTCTACACTGCACACAAAACACCTTTTGCTCACGTGCCCTGGGATG
>Ga0307951_1000798_pt1 | contig 18522 bp, 21 predicted proteins | sample OrgLakmetagen374_FD_201842 | JGI IMG/M metagenome (GOLD analysis project Ga0307951, IMG submission 201842) | Saline water microbial communities from Organic Lake, Antarctica - #374 | ecosystem: Environmental > Aquatic > Non-marine Saline and Alkaline > Saline | place: Antarctica: Organic Lake... | reverse complement strand
CTCTTAATTTGTCTTGCCTGCTGCTGCAGAATGAGGCTGAGGATGACACTGTGATGGGCTTTGAGCCCCCTGAGGATGTGAACGAAATGCTGTCTATGATGGGCTATGATGATCACCCAGGTGCGCTTGTGCGTGTGTGTGTCGACATTGCTAAGTAGTATGATTCTTCTTTCATTGCTGAATGTTCAAACAGGTATAAGCAGAAAACAGGAACTGGCTCTCTTTTCTGTAACATATCTTCATCTTCATGCGTTGCCGAGCCCTTTTATACACCAGCATCAGCTAGTTACAATGTATTTTACAGATATGTAGGAAGCAGTACTACGCAACATATTATACATGTACCGTAGAGAATTGTGACCAATGCGACTTTTGATATCTAACCCCAATGCAAGCTATGCGAGGGGCACACAATCTAAGTATTTACCCCAATGCAGCCTATGCAAGGGTCGTTGGCCCTCTGAGCTGCACGTACATGCGTATGCACACGCGTGTGCGCGCAGACGTGTGCGTGCGTGCTCATGTGTGTGTATGTGCGCATACGTGTGTGTGTGCACGTGCGCGTACTTGTTCGTGCGTTGTGCACGTGCGTGCGTGTGTATACGGTTGCGTACGTGTGTGCGTGCGTTGTGTACTTGTGCGTGTGTGTGTGCACGCGTACGTGTGTGTGCGTTCGTGTGTGCGTGCGGGCGCGTACGTGTGTGTGCATGCGCATGTGAAGGGATTGAAGACGTCCTTCCTTTGGTGTCCTTCCTCCCCAAAAAAGGGCCAGTCTCCCAAGCTGTATGTCCCCCTTGGGGGCCTTGAGGGGCGGCTTGGGAGGCTTTCCCGGCCTGTCCCCATTCATGCTCAGAATTAATATTTTAACCCCAATGCAAGCTCCGCGAGGCCCTTGTAACTTGGTTATTTAGTTGCTCCGGACACACCGTGAGGGCAGGTCAGGGGAGGAATTCAAGGGGATGGGGCTGTGAAATCAACACTGTCTACTTTCCCCTTAATTCTTACACAAGCCTTTACCAACGAGGAAAGACGCAAAGCTCTTACCTAGTGCCCACTTAAGTCAAAGCCCCTACCCTAAGAGAAAACAAAATTGTGTGTACGTGTTTGAAGTAGGCTCCACACACAGCAGCCCTCCTCTCTGCATATTTGCCTCAACAGCTCGCTAATTTCTGGAAGGAGAGTGTAGCACGTTGCCTCGCCAGGGATGCCCAATTTGTTTTTATCTAATGCTTATGAAAGGGTCCGGGAGGGAAGAGTGGTAGCGCTTTATATTTTTGTGCTTTGCGCACTGCCTGTGGTGGATCTGTTTACAACGTTGTTGCTACCACATACCTGGCTAATAGCGGGGGATGCTGAACTGCCGGCTTTGTTACTGTTAATTCTGTTTGTGTCTTGGTTGCTTCTTGCCAAGAAAGTTAGAGAGGGCAAATGAGGCAGTGGCAGTGGCAGTGAAGGTGCCCTCACATTTGTTGTGAACTGCACTCATACAGCTGTAACATCCTTTACGGATTGCGTAACAGCCTCTACAGATTGTAAAACAGCCATTACAGATTGTGTAACAGCCTTTACGGATTGTATATTACTGCATGTTTGTTGCTTGTGTGTAGGAGTCCAGGGTGACGGCAGTAGCAGCGACGAAAGCGACTCACATGAAGAAGAGGACACTTCAGACACAGAGGGCCATGCAGGTGCTTATTTGTACAACTTGCCGCAGATCACCTGTGTGTTTATATCTAATGTAGATCAGCTGCAAATGTGTGTATTTTTGACCTTGAATAAACGTTTTTGACTTGCTTTAAATGACTGTGAAACCATGGTGTGTGTCAACTGCACAAATTAAGTGTTTTGCTCCCTCTGCATGCTGCCCTCAGGTGACCATGCTCCTACCTCTGAGTTGGGAGCCTCTGAGTTGGGAAACGACCAACACGCAGCTCATAGCTCAGATGAAGATGATGAGGTACGCATGCACAACTGAGTGCTGCGTGCTGGTTTCGTTGTGTGTCTGATGGAGAGCTCATAGCTCAGATGATGATGATGATGAGGTGCGCTTGCACAACTGAGTGCTGCGTGCTGGTTTTGTTGTGTGTCTGATGGAGAGCTCATAGCTCAGATGATGATGATGATGAGGTACGCTTGCACAACTGAGTGCTGCATGCTGGTTTCGTTGTGTGTCTGATGGAGAGCTCATAGCTCAGATGATGATGATGATGATGAGGTACGCGCTTGCACAACTGCGTGCTGCATGCCGGTTTCGTTGTGTGTCTGATGGAGAGGCTTTGCTGGCTGTAGGCATGGCTGACATGCTTGCTTGTAGGGTTGGCCAGACCCATGCATACACGGTGTTTGTACGGTATTTTTGGCAGGGAAATCACCAAATATACGTTCATATACGGTGCATATATACGGTTCTGGCCAACCCTATGTGCTTGCTAGAATGTGAGGCAAAGAGCGGCGCGTCAATCCGCTTGTGAGGTGTGCATTATGATACTGAGGTTGGAAGCGCACAGGGGAGGTTGTACAAGGAAGATCTGGGTGCATTGGCCCAAAATTGTCTGAGTGCACTTTAAATTGTGTCGTGGCTGCACGACCTGAATGTGAAGTGCAGCTTTTATTCTAATGCAGGCATGATATGGAAGACGGCGTTGCATTCATTTGTCACTAGCTCTGCAACTGAACCTTATTGGCAAACTGCTCACATACTCACACACAGATACATACACAAACATACAGACACACACACACACACACACACATGCAAACAGGATGATTTGGGTCAGACACTCATGGAGATGGACGAAGAAGACGACTTTGACGTGGCTAGCCACTTCCCTGACATTGTAGACGTGGGTGCAGTCTTTTATTTGAATGCTCTCGCTGCTGTGGCTTGTTGTCTCCTTTTTGCATGTTGTGAAAGAGGGAGCCATCACACAAAAAAGCAGATTACTTTTCTTTTGCGCCTTACCCTTTTGTGACGGAGTCAGCACATAATGATTGTGTGCTGAGAAGTCTCCTCTTTGAGTTCTGGGTGTTTCAATCTCTCCCCTCTGTTTTGATTTCCCTGGGCAATCAGCCTTATGCAAAGCATCATGACTAAAATGATCCAGGGTTGTGCTGACCTCTCGTTATTGTGTCAAACTATCGCAGACCGAGCCTCCTTCTGTTTCAGAGCGCATGCTCCTTCAGGTGAGAGAAAAGACGGCGTGGTTCATAAGAGAGGAGGTCAGTAGGCCAAATTTAATCAAGACATGCGTGTGTTCCGTCAGGATGTGTACGCTTGTTTAGTATTGCAAGGAAAGTAGGAAGCAGCCATTTCCGTGCATCATGATGTATCTCCCCTTATATTATCATTTCCCTATGTTCCATTTTGATGCTTCCAACACAGTATGATGTATGACGTACATTTCAGACAGGTTTGCTCCCACGCAAGGGCGCAAACACAAACGCACACTTACACACATGCTTATACTCACGCACGTACATAAATACTCTGTGTGTTGGCACACACACACACACACACACACACACACACACACACGCACACACACACACAACAACACAGATGTTGGCCCTTCACGTCGGACTCCAGCTGCTGATGAACACCCACAACGAGCTTGAGCGGGAGTCGCAGCAGATTGTTGAGCAGGTAAGCCCTACCGTCCATATTCCTAATGCCTTACACCCAACTCTGACTTGTGTGTCGCAGGAGAGCTGCAATTCATTTATATAATACTCATAATATATTATTCATTAAGGTTGGTTTTGTAAAGTGGTGCATACTCATTTGGGTGAGGCGCATGCTGCAATTTTTGCTGTTTCATGGCTGTGTCAAAATGTCAGGGCCAAAGCTGGTGCGGGGGTTTTAAGTGCTCCCAAGCCTTCAAGGCACTTGCTACACAGAATCCAAGCAATGATGCTGCATAGAAGTGCTCTGACGTACAAGCACAACCCAACGATTATTTTGTGAGGTTGTGCGCTACATTTTTATTAGCTGTTAATCCACTTTATTCCAGGCCCTGGGGCTGCGTGCGCCACAGGCAGAAAGGCTTGAGGGCCCTGGTGTCCCATCTGGTAGTGGAGCTGATAATCAGGGCAGTGGAGGTGCAGGCAAGTGCATCTCGCACAAATTACGTGATTTGGATGACAAAACGTGCAATATGGGTGACGACGCTACACACGTGGCAAAAATCTGTTTGACCAAGTGCTTTGTTTGTGTGTAACAACAATGAAGCAAAAACGAGTGGCACGTGCTTGACTGAATGTAGTGCACACTTCTTGACACGTGCTTGTCTGAATGTAGCACATACTCAACTGCAGCTTGCTTGTTTGAGGGTCACAGCATGCACGGCTACTTGGCGTAGTGCATCAGTAACGTGCTGCGTTTGGTTGTTATTGTGGTCGAGAAGCGCGTTGTCTTCGCGTCTTTTCCAATCAAAACCTAAGCGCAAAGTTACTGAAAAGTAACTAGGTAAAAACAAGATCGACCTATAGCCTCTCCATAGCAATAAAAATAAAAGCTTCTCAATGTTGCCAAATTTCTCCTCTGCTGCATCTGTTCAACCACTCAAAAAAGTTCGACCACTCAAAAAAGTCCGACCACTCAAAAGAGATTAGCACAGAAATCGCAGGACCTAATAAAAGTGTGATGCGTGCATTTGTTTCTGTTAGGGGCTGGAGCGGACCGGTCAATGGGCGGGGCGAGCCTAGTCTCAAAAACTATGCAGATCCTGCCAGGAGACGAGACTGCAGAAGACAGCACTGCACTACATGTAGGTTTTGCTAGTCAAGGGATGGCAGGCAGATAGAGGTATATGCGTTCCATATTCATTCCCAATACTGCGCCTAGCAAGATGCCAGCGCTACAGGGTACATGTGGAGACTTCTGCGTTAGAAGGACGGCAGGGAATAAAGTGCGCTTCTTAGTTCTTGGTATGCCTCTCTCAAGAGCCCCACCGAGGCTAATACACATGCACGACACTCATGCATGCACACATGTCCATGCGCACACATGCACAAATACTCACACTTGGACCTAATCGCTTCAATGCTCTTGCTGCCCACAGGTGCCCTGCATCCCAGATTGTCGTAACTCCTTTCCCTGCCTGAATTGCATATGACCTTTTGACCTAGCTCATGCGAAATTTGCATATGCAAGTATGTGTTGAACAACGCACCTGGGTCTCGCCAATGGCGGGAACAACATGCATGAGATTGCTGAGCCAAAAACACTCTCATATACACTCTCATATACACGCACATACACACACACACGAACATATACACAAACTCACACACACACAATATCACACACACACAATCTCACACACACACACATTCACACACACACATACACACACACACACACACACACGAACACATACACATGCACATACACTTACGCACGTATGCTCATACACACTGACACACAAGCAACACACACACACACACACCCATACACAAACACTAAACCATAAAATGCACACAAACACACACACACACACACATATATTCAAACACACGCAGGAAACGGGCAACCACGAGCTGACACGTCACCCAGGCCTGCTCCAGGCACGCCTCCTCCTTCCTCGCTCCGGCAACATGGTGTGCATGAAGCTTATAAGCCCGGAGAACAGAATGGAGGTGTGTCCATGAGTCTGGTGCATTTGCATCCCGAAATTCATCTTCCTCTCTTTTCTATTATCAAGGATTAAGGTCATGTTCTTTGTGAAATAATGATCACAGAGTGCCACATTTAGAGCACAAGTGCACATTCATATGAAGTACCAACGTATAATTAGCACTAATGTCCTCTAACAATCTTTTGACCAACAAACTCATCCACGTACACGTTGTAAAATCGCAGGAAATGAATGACGTGCATGAAGAGTGCAACGTAGATATCCAGTTCGCCGCATTCCGTGGGGTCTCTGTCAAGCTTTGTCAAGGCTTGCGCACCTATTAGAGCATGAAATGTGTGAGAAACTGTGATGTTTTCCCTCAGCAACGCCTGGTATTTTGAATTTGGGCGAAGTTCTGTTGGTAATTTTGTAGAACATGTTCAATTGATGACAAACTGTTTGGCCTTATTGGTGGGGAGACTCACGGCACTTCGGGCTCCTTTTCCTTAATTGATGCAGGGCGTGTTTTGCTGCCTGCGTAGTTTTTCTTTCATTTTTGCTTGGCTGTGAGATCTTGTCTAAGGGGAAAACCGGTTGAAAATATGTAAAAGCATTGGCTGATTTGAACTTCCGGACTCAGCCAGAGCAATGGTATTTTGGTTGTTTTCCAGGCGACCTCCAACCTTGGCGGTTCATCTTGATGTCCTCCCATCTGCTTCGTTCCCGGTTTTTGAACATGATTTACTGATGTGCGGCGTTAAATTTCGCATCTTTACGTAAATAAAAAACAATCAGAGGGGGAAAATCCCTACTTTTGTGCGATCGAGCGAGGCAAAATATAGCTTGTCTTTATAGTTTAAGTCAAGATTGGGGTTTGCTAAATCATGTCGCAGGAGGAGGTACGTGTTTTTTCGGTCTTCGTGGCTGCGGCATTCTCTGCCTCTTAATCCTGACCTGATGCCTGTCCTTTCTTTTCTCAGGACTACGAAGTCGTAGAGGGGGGAGGTGAGGCCTCCCCACCCCCATCGGGTAGGGCCTGCCCTCAGCCTGTTTGTGTACAGTTTGTGCAGGCTCACACTCTTCATCCCTGTACGCTAGCTGCATCCCTGATGATGAAATGGGCTCACACTGATGCGTATCACACAAATCATGGAGCATGCGTGAACACTGCTTGCAATTGCCATTTGGCTTCAGACTCACACACCTGTGGTACTTCCTTCAGACTGAGAAGGACAGGAGTGCACCTCATTTGCACTCTTCAACACAACTTGAAAGAATGTACAGCAGGCATAAAGCCAACACATTTCCCACGTCCGCAGCCCCCACCCCTTCTCCAGCCCAACCATCTAGACCTGCGGGAGGCCTCCCTAGCCTTCCTCCACGCATGCCCAGCTTGCCTGCACGGGGAGGAAGCCAATCCAGCACGCCCTCCGGGGGCACCACATCTGGTAGTGGTGGCACGACCGCTCCTCCTGCGCAGCAGCAACAACAACCACCCTCCTCCTCCATGCCCAAACTCCCTCCCAAGCCTGCCGGTGGCATCTCCAGCCTCCCTCCCCGCGGCCAGGCAAGCACCTCGTCTCAACCTCCCCCCTCCCAAACTCCCCCTCCCCAGCCCACTCCCGGACCTTCTTCGTCAGGAGGAGGCATGCCCAGTCTACCTCCACGACAGCCCTCTGCAGGTACAGGCGGGGCACCCCCACCTGCTCCATCCACTAGGCCTTCCCTGCCTGCACGGCCACAGCCACCGCAGCAGCGCCCCCCCACGCTGCCACCCCAGCCCCCCACGCTCACGACACGTCCCACTCCACCTGCGCCCCCAGCAGCTGCTGCAGCACCCCCTCCTACGCCTGTGGAGGACGTGGTTGATCCCTCAGAAGACCGCAAGTGCGTGCACTTGGGTTGCTGAGCACCCCTGCTGATGATGCTTTTTGGGTACTCCAAGGGAACAGGCTTAATTTAGGCTGTTGCCTTGCTTGCTCACACATGCAGTAGCCTTGCTTGCTTGCACACACACACACACACACACACACACACACACAAACACGCACACACACACACGCACACACACACACACACTCACACACACACAGACGCACACACAGGAACACACACTGACACATGCAAGTGCATGGTACATGCATTCCACACCAGCTGCTCACAACTCTGCACTACTTCCCCACCCTTCCAGAGCAAGGCGCATCCAACAGCGTGTCCAAGAGCTGCGTGTCACTCTGATTCGAGCAGCCGGGCGTCTAGGCTTGCGCTACGACAGTGAACAGGTGTGTTTGCACGAGTGTATGTGTGTACATGTGTGTGTGCAGCAGTGCCATCAGCAGCGGAAGCGTTGGGCTAAGCACAAGTTGTCTACTGTCTCTGAATTAAGTTGTGCTGATATGGAGGGATCCAGCTTCGTTTCAGGCACAGATGATTTCCCGTGCATATGCATGTGTGTAGTATACACAAACCTGCCTGGTCAGAGCGGTACATGGCACCATCCTGCCACTCCACCTATGGCCTGCCCAGGTACACCACCACGTGTGTAACCCACAACCCTAGATTGCAAACCACCCTGTCAGCCTTCAAACACTTCACACCCTCTCTGCACCTCCCTCCACTCCCACCACTCTCTCCCCCCCCTTTGACAAACCTTCACCAAAGTCAAACACTCAACACCCTCTCCAGCCTCACTACACCTTCTACATCCTTTACATCCTCTAACCCCCTCTCCAGCCTCACTAGACCCTCTACACCCTCTACATCCTCTACCCCCCTCTCCAGCCTCACTAGGCCCTCTACATCCTCTACATCCTCTAACCCCCCTCTACATCCTCTGCCCCTGCGTGCAGGTGACCCAATTCATGAACGTCATCAACCGTGTGGAGACCATGGGGGGACCCAATGTGTACAAGGGTGCAGGCAGGCGCATCGACCTGCCGCGTGCCGCAGAGCGTCAAGCCAAGGACTTGGATTCGCACGAGCCGGCGGACAGCAAGCTCAACATCAAAATTAAAGTCCTGCTCATTGGCATGACAGGTGGGTTATGTTTGCGTGTGTACGTGTGTGTATGTATAAGTGTGTATACCTTGTATGTGTGTGTGCATGTGTGTATACAATTGGTGTTGCGTGTGTGTTTGTGTTTGTGTTTGTGCGTATGTGTTGCGTGTGTGTGTCCATCCACGCTCTCAACTTCTCTTTCTTTGAGGCGATTCCTGTGAGCCATGCCAGAAACCCGGACAATTAGTGTGCTCCTTTCTGTCACCAGAAGGCGTGGGCATGTGTTGTGCTTTTGTAGGATGCAAGCATGGGGGCACGCCTAGGTCTGAAGCACGTCTGTGTGTGTTTTTGTGTGTGGCCGCGTCTAAAATGGCAGCTTTGTTACCAATGTTCTTTAGCTGTTGTGGTGCTGTGAATCACAACGTTTAGGCAGGTTTTAAAGATTAAAAAAGTGGATTTCTTACGGCCCAACATTGGACCTGCTCAGCCGGCCCAAAAAGCGACGCTGGTGCCTTTAAATGCCTAAAGGAATAAAGCACGCTTCCCACTCGGGTGTATGCAGCCACGCCGTATTCAAGCCTGTTGGTATAACAACTGCAGCACCTTATAATTTTGTGTGCACCTCTGCCGCATCTCTTGCCCTATCACTAGGGATGGCCAGAGCCATGCTTACACGGTGCACAGGTACATTACACTCATATCTAGGGATTGCAAAGGTTGCTGCTATCTAGCTAGTGGTAGCACCGTAACCAGTGTTGTGCTTCTACCCTGTACTTCAATATCTAAATTGCGTATACGGTACGGTTACGGTATGGTCCAAAACCGTATTATACGGTCAAAGGAAAATTACGGTCCAAACCGTACTAGTACGGTTGACTGTATTTTGCCTTTTTGCAGGAAAAAAGAGGCCCAGGGTCAATTCTTGGTCCGAACTGCGTTTTTTGCTCATTCACCCTGAATTTTTTGTGTGCTTATCCTCTTTGATAGAGCATTTCAGTTTTTACACTGAAGATATGTGAATCACAACATTTGTATTTTGTAAACATGAGCCAAAATGGCCTTTTGGTGCAAAAAAAGCCAAATTCCAGCCTTTTGCACCGTTCCGTACACCGAACTGTATTTTACCGTATATATGGTTAGGAATTGTATAAATACTGTCTTACACCATATAACCGTACCGTACCGTATAACCGTGCACTGTACCGTACTCCGTACTGGCACAATACTGACCGTAACACACACACACACTCACACACAAACATCAGGCACTGGCAAGAGTGAGCTCATCAACTCGTTGCTGGAGCGGCCTGCCGCAAAGACTAACGCTTTCACAGAGGCCACCAAGCGCATCCGAGTGCGCAAGGGTCTCCTACATGGCATCCAGGTGAGAGGAGCACATGCGTGTGTGTGGGCGTGGGTGTGGTCAAGTGTGGGGGTAGGGGTGGGTGTGAGCGTGGGGGTAGGTGTGAGTGTGGGTGTGGGTATAGGTGTGGGTGTGGGTGTGGGTGTGGGCGTGGGCGTGGGTGTGAGTGTGAGTGTGGGTGTGAATGGATGCCTAAGCACAATGATGTGCTCGCTTTGTAATGCCGCCTACAAAACCGTAACGCATGGCCAGGTGTGTAACTTGGCTATCCAGATCAAGTTAGGTACCGCAAAGCACGCGCGCACACACACATTCATACACATACATACACGCATGCACGCGCCGTGCCATGCCGTGCTGCCTGCAGTTCGAGTTCATCGACACTCCTGGCCTGCAAGCCGCTGCCAACAAGCAGGCGGAGAACCGGGCCACTCTCAAGGGCATCCGTGCAGCCTACCGCTGGCACAAGCCTAACTACGTGCTGTGGGTTGATCGGTTGGATGCTGTACGGCCGTCGCTGGGAGACCTGTCATTGCTGGGCCTGGTGAACGAGGCCTTGGGTGCCAAGGTACGTGCGTGGGGTGGGGGTGGGTGGGTGGGCGGGGTTTTGTTTTGTGCCTGCTCAGTTCTGCTCAAATTTGTGAATAGGTGCCAAATGCACAAGTATGCATTCATGCTATGCAATTTTTGCATTCAGATAGGGTACTTTTTTCTGTTTGTCTTTGCTGTGAGATCTTTCCTTTTGGGCCTAGTAAACGAGGCAATGTGCGCTTGAATACGTGCGAGCAAGGAGGCTGGTACTGTTGCTGGTTAGCAATCCCACGTCAACAAAATGATGTTCAGAACTGCCTGTGATTCTGACACACACACACACACATATATGTACACATACACACACATACACACACATACACACACATATGTACACATACACACACCAAAGACCATGCCGCAAGGCTGAATGCAAACCTTTCGCCTTTTTTGGTGCTTTTGCGCAGGTGTGGACAGAGACCATGGTGGTGCTCACACACGCACATGCGGCCAAGGCCATGCTGGGCCAGGGCTACGACCAATACAGCCGCCAGCGGCGCAACATCGTGGTGCAGCTCATCAAACAGGCAGCAGGCAGCGCGCAGGTGTGTATGTGTGTGCGCGTGTGCATGTGTGGAGTCACCCTATTAAGGTGTGGCATTTTTGTGCAGACGGCAGGCAGTGCGCTTCTGTGCTGTGTGCTGTGTGCATGCACAATTTTTGATCTTCCAGTGTGACAACATCAACGCGATAAAAGAAAGATCACCCCTCTTCCTTTCATTCCCCCCTTGAAAAGTGAGTGACCCTCCCCTACGCCCAGGTACGCAACTCTGTTCCTTCGCAGACTGCCACCCCTCCTGCCTTGCCAACACCTTTGGACAGCCTACCACACTATCTGAGCACAGTTTTTTAAACACCCCTTTGAACTCACTGGCTAATTAACAATCACCCTTCCTCGCTCCTGTGTGCCTGTGCCACGCAGGTTCGCAACCCAGTGTTCATCGCAGACTGCCACCCCTCCTGCCCCACCAGCACCTTTGGACGACTAAGCACCCCTTTGAACTCAGTGGCTAATTAACAATCACCCTTCCTCGCTCCTGTGTGCCTGCGCCACGCAGGTTCGCAACCCAGTGTTCATCGCAGACTGCCACCCCTCCTGCCCCACCAACAGCTTTGGTCAGCCCGTCATTCTGGAGGGCACCAGCGCTGTGGCCTGGAAGCAGGTGCTCATCATGCAGCTGGTGGGCTACCGCGCGTTTGAGGAGGTGCAGGCCATGTTTAGGTACGTCAGTCCCTGTCCAAGTGGGTGTGGGTGTGTATGAGGTACATCCGTGTCTGTTGTGTGTATGAGTGTGTATGGGTGTGAGTGGTTGGGTGTGCGTGTGTAAATAGGGTTGTGTGCAGGGTCAGCTCTAAGAACTGTGTTCATAAGGTTATTTGTCTGTAGCCCATGCACATGTTTTGGCACATAATCCATCGTCTGCTGCTGGGCCTCCACAAATTGAAGGCACCAGCCATTCCCGTTGTTCATACATCTTGTTTTGTAGTCAGCCCTTAACCATTCCAAGCACACATTCTACATTCCACTGCTGCGCCTCTACAGTTTTGGAACGCCGGCCGCCTCCATTGCATGAGCATTCTGTTGTGTCCTAAGTCTCTGCACCAAGTGCAGCTTACATTCTACGGCTCGCTGCTGTGCCTCCTCAGTCGTAGGCTGCCAGCTCTGTTGCCTTGACCATTCTGCTCTGTCTTAAGCCATTCTGCTCTGTCTTGACCATTCTGCTCTGTCTTGAGCCCTTCTAACCATTTTCATCATTCTGACAATTTTCTGATTCTTGAGCCCTTTCTGACCATTCTGCTCTGTCTTGGCCATTCTGCTCTGTCTTGACCATTCTGCTGTCTTGAGCCCTTCTGACCATTTTCATCATTCTGACCATTTTCTGATTCTTGAGCCCTTTCTGACCATTCTGCTCTGTCTTGGCCATTCTGCTCTGTCTTGACCATTCTGCTCCGTCTTGAGCCCTTGCGCTTATTTGAGCACACCTTCCGCAACTCGCTGCTGTCTCGCTGCTGTGCCCCCACAGGTCAAAAGCAGCAGTCAAGGCGGCAGCTGCTAAGCAAGACATGTTTAAGTCGCTCATGCGTGCTCGCCTCCCGCCTGTGAACTTCTACGTCGAGCAGGTTTGTGTGTGTTTATATGTGTGTGCGTGTGCGTATGCAATGAGGGTACACGAGTGGAGAACTACATGAGCCGTAAACGTATCATTTAAACAGAAACATTGGCCATTATTGTACCCCTTTAAGCTGTTGTTATTATCCCTTGAAGGCATCTTTCACTTGTGCAAAATTAACAGAGGGGGGCAACTGAGGCCCAAATGGGCAAGTGTTAATATGCTCTTCGACTCATGTGCGCCCCAATTGGCTAGCTGCGAGCTTTACGGATTGGAAATCTGTCATTGGATTATATGTCAATGTCTGGCTAGCTGCAAGCTTTACGGATTGGAAATCTGTCATTGGATTATTTGTCAATGTCGCCTACTGACAAAGTCGTAATATGTAAAACTTGGAGTCAGCCAATTGGGGTGCGCATGCTTTCTTCGGTAGATTTGTTGCAGCATGGACCCCACCAGTTGCTGCCAGATCTTCGTAACAGATTTCCTGCTGCACTGAATTCAGTGATGATTGGTTCAGAGTCCTTGTGACAAATAAAGATCATTGCAAAGGATTGAAGTGAAATGGTCTGGTGGTTGGTGAAATATGCAAATTAATATGCCATTTCCCATGGAAAACACCCATTTGAGTAAGACCTTTGTATGCGCTTAGTCCTGTCAATCTGTACGCAGAGCGACTTAAATAAATCTGAGCACGCGCCCTGGTAACTTAAAACGCCAGCTTAGATTTTAAGCAACATTGGTTCCTTTTTTTTTGAGGTGGTGTGTGAGTAGCCGCCCTTAAATTGAGCAGTGTTGGTTCCAATTCGATGAAGTGGTGTGTGAGTCGTTCCAATTGAACTAAGCATTAATGGTTCCCATTTGGTGAAGTATTTCAAGTAGTTGCCCCTTAAGTACAAGAAGGTGCATGTTAGGGTACATGCTCAGTTGCCCCCCTCTGCAAAATCATTGGCACTGTTTGGTCCATGTTCCGTGGACGAGATAGGCAGCTGCTGTTTTATCAGCCAATGTGGTGTGTGCTGCTGGCCACTCTGCATAGGACATAATAGCAGGAGTGGCAGCGTGTTGAAGCCGGAAACAGCAAACGCATTCTCTCACATACACGAATTAAGACGCACACATAAACAGGAACGGATACGCACACATTCACACAAATACACGTCATCGAAGGAGGCAGGGTGTGAGGAAGCTGCTCATGACAAATACGTCCTCTCATACACACAGACACACATATGCACACACACACACACACACACATACGCGCACACACACACACACAAAGACACATACACTCACAAACTTTGATGTCATCACAGGAGTGTGAGGGTGTGATGAAGCCGGACACGTGGGGTTCAGTGGAGGACCCTTTTGATGCTGAGACCGATGACGAAGAAGCTGAGGAGTTCAACCACATGTGAGTAGTGCACGGTATATGGTGTGAGCATTGGCTGGATTTGAGTGTATGAAGTGCATTACGCGATGGCCTTGCGCCCTATACATCGACAGACGTGTGGTGTATATAGTTCAAGGGGGTGAGCTGGGATGATGGTTGGTGCAGCGGCATGTGTATCTTGACTCGTCTGACAGTGGGCACAAAAGGAAATGGGACGTGAAGAGGTGCTTACTTCACGCAGAGGCATCAACCTGCTTGCTTGCTGCTTGTTGGAGTAGTGTGTGTGTTATGAAGGCTGCCTGTTGGGTGTGGAAGTCGCACACGCACGCTGCTGTGGGTGATCGAACTCGTGACTTGTGGACCTGTGTTGTCATTGTGTTGTCATTGTGGGACGTTGCCTGTCTCTAAGCGTGTGCATTGTCATGCCTTTCTTTTACAATTCGGGTTCAATTGGACCAACCTCCTGCTCTCTGCTGCCTTAAACTATATGTGTTTTGAGTGTGATTGTGTTATCTAGTAATGACGCTGTGGTTGAATAAAAGCCTCCGTCTGCACCAACCGTGTCTGCTCCTCTGATGCAACGTGTGTGTGTGTCTGTGTGTGTGTTCAGGTACTACAACATCATGTACGACCTCGCGTGTGCGGGCAACCCTTGGGCGCAAAAGGAGTATGCTGTCATGCTCAATCGACTACGGAGGATGCGAAAGGTGAGCGTTGCTACGCAAATACCCAATTAACTCCTTGATCATTACTTGGGGTCAATCAACTCGTCAATCCTTTATTGAGATTCGCGTGGGGAAGTTTGTCACAAAATACATATAAACTACTGTCGTGGTTGGTTTAAAGCACCCCTCTTGTTTGTTTCCAAGCAAAACTGCTTTTGGTTTGTGTCCTGACATTGAGTGACAAGGAAGAAGGAACCCTACATCTCAGACTCGCGCTCGGCCGTCGTCACTTACTTCTTTTGTGTATCTCCATCTCCACCTTCCCCTGTGAATCTCCATCTCCACCTTCCCCAAGGGTAACCCTGTGTGCCTTCTTGCACATCTTCCAAATTTTTGCTCGCTGCGTGAGGCCTCATTATGGTGCCACACACAACCTGCAAGCTTGCTGGCTGCATTTGAGTCCTCCCAGGGACGCTCGCTGCAGTGCTGTTCTTGGTGCTGTTATGTATATGTCGGGTTAGCCGAAACCATATATAGACGGTGTATATACAGTATTTTTGGCAGGGGAATCACCAATTATATGGTTATGCACGGTGTATATATACGTTTCTGGCCAACCCTGTGTATATGTAGATAGCTGGTGGATCAAATAAAGCAGGAAACGCCTGCTCTGTCTTGTTTCATGCACAAAGGTGCATACGTATTCTTGACTGTCTACTACCTCTAAAAGAGGACAGACTCACACACGCGCGTACACACGCACACACACACACGCTCACACACACACACGCTCACACACACACACACACACACACACACGCTCAAACAGGTATTCAAGAAGGCCTTCCACGCTGAAGACGTAGAACGCGTGGTGGGGGGTGGCTACGAAGGTTACGTGGCGGAGGGGCTGGACTTAGGACCCACCTTTGACCCGGTGAGTTCAGAATGCAGGATGAGTGCGTGCGTGCGGCTTGCACGTGTGTGTTTGCGATTCAACACGGCGTGCAGCTGGGGCGTTGTCTTTGTCAGCCCATGTGCGTAGCTCTGGTAGTCAGGCATGCAAGTTTGGACATGTGCTAGGTTGGTGTTCTCTGCTACAAAGGGCTGTTGTTCAAGGGCGTGTCAAGCAAGTTGGTTTCACACTGCTCAGCAGGATTAAACTGTGTATTGCCGTTTGGGCGTGACAGTGCAGTGGCTGATAAGTCGGTGGATAAGGGTAGTAGTTAGCACACTTTTTCCTATTCAAGCTTGCGTTTGGCTGTGCACACGTTGGAGGTAAACGTATGTGAGTGTATGTGTGTGTGTGTGTCCAGCCGCTCCCTTGCTATGCAGCAATCACTGCATCTGAACCGCCACCTTCGATGAAGCTTTAGGGCTGCCCTTGGAAGGTGCTCAACCTGCAGATTGCAAATAAGTCCTCCCCGTTCATCACGACCGCAGGTTGAGTACTCCACCCACCCCCACCTACCGTACACTGAATGCAAATAAACATGTTTTCCCCCTTTGTCACACCTGCAGGAGGATTACACCAACCACCGTTACGTGTACTGCGTGCCTGAGGCTGACATTGCCATCATGCCCACCCTGGACTACTACGGCTTTGAGCACGAGGATGCCATCAACGGCTTTGTTGCGGAGTTTGACGGCCAGCCAGGGAACAGGTGCGCATGTGCACGTGAGGCGCACACACACACATACACATAGATAAGCATACGTGATTGCAGTAAAGACTAGCCCACCAGCAGATGCGCACGTGCAATCACACACACACACACACACACACACGCACACACGCACACACGCACACACACACACGCACACACACGCGCACACACACACATGCACACACATAAGCTTGCATGTGAGGCCAGCCCAGCACCAGTTGTGCATGTATGAGCACAAACGTGTGCTCTCACGTGTTCGTACGCTGAAACAGCTGCCGTTTCTGCATTCGCACATGGAAGGGTGGAACAACCTACTAATCACATGTGATATAAGTAAGCATGGGTAACTAGGGTGTATGATTTTGCCAGCGAGGCTCGACGAGCGTCGTCAAGGGCAAGGCTCGTCGGTATAGGCCCTAGGTGGTGCAATACGGTTAGAAAACTACTTTCTGAAACTTGCACGGATTGAGCCGGAAATTTTTCTTGAGTCTATTTATAACTAATAAAGATTTATTGTGAAGAGACCAGATTGAAAAGAACTGTAGGAAGTGTTTGGAGAATCTCTCATGGTGAATTGCCTGGACAGGCATACGCACAGCAGATTGGCCAAAAATAAGTTCCATATATTTTGAAATATTAAGAACATAATGTGCAAAATTACCAGAGGGGGTCAACGGCTGCTGATAGCACCTGAGCTTCAGTGTTTCCGGTATTGGTAAAATTGTCTTATTGCCCGCGGCGTGAACCCCACTTATCACTGCCAGATCTCACCACCTACTGCACCAATCTGGATCATTTTAAATGGTGTTCTTTTGATATATAAATATCATTGCAACAAAAATGAAGTGAAACGACCCAGTATTTGGTCAGATACTTCATTTTGGCCCATTTCCCTTAAGGAAAATCAACAAAAGGGGTGCCAAAAAGGTGGAAAACCAACCCTCACCAAATCTACTCTTTAAAACCGAGGATGATTTGGTATCATACAAGAAGTGTTGCCATCTTGTTTTGGGATGAAAAGAGGCTCTGGTTGGGGAGTGGTGGCCTAAAATGTGAAAACTCAGTGCCAAAATTTGAACAGTATTTCTGTCCAGACCACTGGGGTAATCCTTTTGGCCCCAAACTTCATGAACCATCTAGTTATCATTCAAACATGATTTGCATCAAAAAAGTCACATTTCAGGACATTTGCTCCGTCGACCCCCCCTGGGAATTTCCCTTGATTTCCTCCCAAAAATGAACACCCTAGTTACCGTCTAGGCTTTGACAGCAGTGACGTCAAGGCTCGACAAGGCTTGACCTCGTTGATCCTTGACTGGAGGCTGGCACACCCTTAGATATAAGCAAACGTATTTGGTAGTGCTTTTCCCCTGTTGACCTGCACTCAGCGCTTACTCATTACACACGTGTAGGGTTGGCCAGAACCTTATATAAATATATATATATATATACGCAGTGTATGTATGGTTTTGGGCAGGGAAATATTTCAAGTATATGGTCGCATACGATGTATTTACACGGCTCTGGCCAACCCTATGCATGCAGCAAGCAGACTTAATAAGTCTTCCTGCTTTGAATGGAAGTAAAGAGCGCTGCTGTCATTCCTGCACGTACTGGGCTTGCCCTCCCTTTCCCCTCTGCGCGCTGAACACAAACCTGCAATAAAGGAAACTTGCAGCCGTCCAATTAACCTGCGCACTCGCTGCATGCACTGAATGCTGGGCTGTACTGTTACACAAATGCTGCCCATACTTGCAGAGATGGTTGGGGCGGCTCACCCTACACCTACATACTCCCTGATACGTGATAACAGCAAGCCTATAGCAAATCAAACCCTATAACAGATTAAACCCTAAAACAAATTAAACACTGCCAACACTTGCAGGGATGGTTGGGGTGGCTTCCCCATGAACCTGCACATGGCTATCGAGAAGGACAAGACCAACATGTGCCTTCAGGGCGAGGGCAACTTCTCCGTCATCCACAACGTGCCTCCCTTTGGGAGCAGGCACATCACACAGGTGGGGGAGAGAGGGTGGTGTGTGTGTGATTGTGCAGGTGGACGAGGGGATGTGTGTGCCTCCCTTTGGGAGCAGGCACATTTCACAGGTGGGGGGGAGAGG
>Ga0307951_1000797_pt1 | contig 18545 bp, 24 predicted proteins | sample OrgLakmetagen374_FD_201842 | JGI IMG/M metagenome (GOLD analysis project Ga0307951, IMG submission 201842) | Saline water microbial communities from Organic Lake, Antarctica - #374 | ecosystem: Environmental > Aquatic > Non-marine Saline and Alkaline > Saline | place: Antarctica: Organic Lake... | reverse complement strand
TCAGTTTTTGTCCCATAACTCTGCGGCATTATAGTTTCAGGTATTGATGAGTATGCAGATGGATGCAGAATTCCAAAAGGAGCAGAATGGTACCCTTTTCGTCGGGAGGGGGGCAGTATTGGGAGGGCTAGGGGGGGGGGGTCCCTTTGGCCTCCTGCTGAAAATTTGCACGTGACGTCCACTACTTTTTGTTTTACCCTCCTGCCAGATACCTAAAAGAATCTTTGTGGTGAAGGGTGGCACTGCCAACTCTAAAAACAGGAGCATTTTCACTCGCGGAGTTGAAGTGCACAACCTCGGACTTGGAAGAGTTGGCAATTATATGTTAATTCCTGGCGTACACAGCCAACCGACTCAGCATGATTTGCATATCACTCATTAGTCAGCAAAGTCAGATCATCTGCATACAACATGTGTGAGACGTGCACACCCGCAGTTCCGGTGACAGCCCCTGATACAGCAATGTCGTTAATATCATAAATGAAGATCAAGTTAACAGAGGCACTGCAGGCACAATATGGGGAAACGAGGAAAATAATTTGCCCATCTCCCAAAAAACGTGCAACTGCATAACCTTTGGCACCTTAACGACCACCTCTCCAGGTGGGATGTTGTGTCTCTGCATCCATTGGGTGGTGCGGAACACATCCTTTCCTAATCCATGCCGGTAGTGTTTACACGATCTGCGTTCTTTTTCTTACCTTATTGACTGCCATGATCTACTTTATGGACAAATGTCTTTACTTGGCGTAAATGTGCCAAGAATGGCCAGGACGGTGGTGTTGGTGAGCTTTTTGCTTCACATCCTTCCTCTCTTTTTGTCCATTGCTTGCAGGCGAATGAACCGCGAACTTCCACCGACTGATAGCGAAACTGAGAGTGATGAGAGTGAAACTCAAGATCAGGATCAAGAAGAGGTGATCAGGCAGCAAGATGCACTGGATCCTTATCCTTCCTCAAAGGTTGAGCAGCAAATAGAGCAACTGAAGATTGGATGAGCGAGTTGCATTTAAGACATTTCTCTCTTTTTTACTGCTCCGTACAAAAGACTGACAAATCTTGATTTAGACGTTTTTATCCTGAGAGATATAGCACCTAATTTTATCTGACGCCAGCACTTACGTACAAATTAATACGAATGCGACTTGAAGAGACACTTCAGAAGAAGTGACCTTGCTTGTTCAGGAAGAAGCCTGTTTTCCACATATTTTTTCCATAATCCAAGAGGCTGCAATATCTGCTGTTGAATGTAACTACACACATCAGCAAAAAAGAAACGTTGCTGTCACGCCCATTCAGTGGCAGCGACGAATCGTGTGAATATGTCCAAGCAGTTAGTTGGTTGGCAATTGAAAGTTTTGGTGTCTGGTTCAATAAGCTGGACGATGTGCCAATCTTGTTGATAACCTCATCTTGGATTTGATGGATTTGCTCAGTAATCAATTGCAACATGTGAGCATCCTAAGAGGTACCGTTAGAGGGGATCCTCAAGAGCCCCTGTATCGTGGGAGGTCTTGGATTCTATTTGTCTGTTTAGACATATTACCGGTAATTTGTAACCACAATGAGGCCGACATCTGTCTGGGCCAAGGGTCCCAGTTCCGGAAAGAAGCTTCGGGAAGGAGCAGTGTGGGGGCCAATCAAAGATGAGTGGCACTAGTAGACACATATTTCTGTGTAACACATCTAGCGGCTTGGCTGGTATACTATTCACTTTCCCCACATTGACCGTGCATCTCAACTAAGCTTCTAAGTCAAAGCGCATCATTAGTTTAGGGAATAGCTATGTAGCTCACTTGCTTTTAAATTTGACAACACCGCTGCTGGCGACAATATAGCATTTTCCGAGTCTAATTTTCCTACAAACGGCATGCAATTGCAATTTTAAATGCCAGGCAAAACGCTGTGCATGATCTATTAACGCGATCACTTCATTTTACAGAAGTGGGTTGAGCATTGAAGAAGCTGTTTTATATCCGTAAAAGCATAAGCAAATGCTATGCGTAGCAGTAATTAATCCTAGAACGTTTCAGGCCACATCAAACACACATTCTTGAAAAAAACTTTGATCCATCAAGCAGACAGAGACGACCAACATTGAAATGGGGCAATTCAGCCCTCAAAACTGGGAATAGGCACAAATTGTCGGGGGGAGGGGCGTCTGTACATGTACTCATCCCAAAGGCCTCAGTACCCTCCTCAACCACAAGCTTGCGTGCTGGCCGGGCAACTGCCGCACGTCTGAGCACACATCTCAGTGCATACATGGAGCAGCAGTGTGCCTGCTCGGACAAGACAGGCTACACTCGTGAGCTCAGACCTGACGTACAGAACCCTTGATGCACAGTGGAACCTAGGAGCACCTAGCTCAAAAGGAACGCAAGACCTGCACTTTCACAGTCCTCCTTGGCAACGTTCTCTTCTGTCATGGCGTCTCGAAAACGTGAAAGGCCGCCAGCTATGTTTGTGGCCTTCCAGGCAGCTTGAGCACCCTCCTCACCCTTCAGCTCCTTCACCCTGTGATCGGGGATGTGTATATGTGAGTAAGTATGTGTGTTTGTGCTTGTGTGTGCACATGTCTGCATGTGTATGCATGTGTGTGTGTGTGTCTGGGTGTGCGTGCATGAATGATGCAGCATTTTCCTAGTCACGCCACCTAAGATGTGGGGCTCAGCACACTACCCAAAACTCGACTAAACTTGTTGCTGAAATAAGACACCCCCAGTGGCGCCAGTAGGTGAGTAAATACGGTGTCATATGGACACCACATGTACAGAGACATGGTGACACGGTGAGTACTGCTGACCACAAACAAACATTGTCACACACACAAGGTACGCCCACGCACTTGGCAAAGATGCCCTGCAGCAGACCCAAAGCAGCCCCTCGCTCTACGAGGGGAGGCTCTGCGGGCTCATCGCCCTCAGGCAAACTCTCAGGGGGCTCATCAAGCACCGGCTGCAACAGGGCATTGGCGTTGACCCTGCCGTCCGCTACAAAGATGCCGAAGAACTCGCCCAAAATTTTAGGGCCCTGTGTGTATGTACGTGTGTGTGTATGTGTGTGTGTGTGTGTATGTATGTGTGTGTGTACGTGTTGAGAAGAAAATGGCTGTTCCATGATGCACGTTTCAAGGGGCAAGGTGCAAGAGACGGCAATGCCTTCAATAAAAGCAAACAAACAGCAGGCTACTGAAGACCTAGAGGACAACGTTCGAGCAAACATCATCATAACGCAGCTAACTACTGTGTTGCTTATCGCTTCTCCACAAGCGCAGGCGTCCTGACAACATGAGCCAACAAAAAATAGCGTCAAGAGACCCTGGTGCTTCACTTTTCAGACCACCATGACCCATGCAAAAGTCAGGAAGCAGGTACTTGTTGTTGCTCAAGCCAATATCGTAAGTCCTGATCCTTTGTCTAGGTGCAGGTAGTGTCAGGTTCACGAGCTGAAAACTACCTCTGGAAAGCTTTCATCACACATGACACACACACACACACGCACGCGCCTGTGTACAACCAATACCAAAACCAACACCACACACACACACACACGCACACACGCAGGCACCCCCCCCCTCACATAAACGTACACACACGCACGCACCTTAGGTAAATCGTCCGCTATCGAATGCATCATCTTCCCTAAGCTGTTCATTGCACCCGTCAATTCAGCAGGTGACAAGGTCCCTGCGTCTAAGGCTTGCTGCAGCACAGGCCTGTGTGTGTACGAAATAAGCGTATGAAACAATCGTTTTTAAAAGCAATTTTGGGAGTGCCGACATTGGACCAAAAATGGACCCGATTCGCCCCAAAATCACCCAAAACGTTTCCAATATATTACATGTCATCAATATATTATATAGTGGCGTTGGAAGCTCGCTGAAAGGCCGTTTATGGGGCTGAAATTGCCTAAAAAGGCCAAAATTCAGCTTAAATTGGCAAATTTGCAATCGTACAGTCCGGCCCAACTAATTCAATACGGTGAAATACGCGTTTAATACAATACGGCGTATTATATGAATGCGCCGTATGACACATCCCTGCATGATGCTTACCTACATTTGTATGCAATTCTGTACTTGGGTTTTGTGCAACAAACAGACTTTTTGTCTCAAACGGCACATAGCGCAGACTGTGAGCAACAAAATACTACAGATCAAGCAGTGTTCATGTAGCAAATGCACAAGCTGAAATACTTATAGCATCGAGCAGTGCTTGATGAAGCGCGTACTCACGCTATGGGAAGGATACGGTCCTGCAGATCCTTGTTTCTTGTTTCCAAGGCGGTCAGCACGATGGCTTGAATGAAGCTGCAGTCCAAAAAGCATAGTGAAAGACGCACACAGGGGTGAGAAGCAGAAGCGGATTTTCTTTGTAGCATATAAGGCTTTTGTCAGATTTCACGCACATAGAAAGCGAAGCAGAAAACAAAGCAAAGCGGAACGCGTGTACGTTGTTGGGAGTGCAGTTTGTCAAGTACTTGCGTGCCTTCACTGATATGTGCAAGGAGCGAAAGCACAGCGATTTGTACACATGGGGGTGAGCAGTAATGTACTAAGTCATCTTAAAATATGCTGGGCCATAATTAAAAGGATTGTGTATGCACACAGCAGCAAGCCCAGTGTGTGTGCGTATGCACACAGCAGCAACTACAGCACCAGAGCTAGGGAGGAGGCTCATGAAGTAAGCTAGCGCTTTTTTGGCAAGCCACCAGGTATATGTGTATGCACAAATGCATAATTTTGTTTTATGATGCGTCAGGCATAATGCAGTTTTGTCGTATTATTAGGTGCATGATGTAAATAATATCACACTGGGCACTTGATCTCTGTGCTTGTTTTTGCCTCTTGCCATTCTGTCTGTGTAGTGCAGCTGCTACAATACACTGACGACATGTGCACAAGCACGCGCACACACACACACACACACATGCACACACATCAAAACACACACACAATGCAGCTCCACTAAACACGTCCTGGCTTGCCTGGCCTGTTGCACACACACACACACACACACGCACACACACGATACTGACCTAGGCATGTCGACCCTGCTCTGCTTGGCCTTCTCTACACGCTCTACTGCTGCTTCCAAAGAGTACGCGGCATTCCACTCAGCCACAAACAATTTAGCTGACTGCGTATGCACACAATATACAGAGCAGGGGAGTGTGTGTTAGAGTGTATGCGTGTACGTGCAGACGTGTGTATGTGCGTGCATGTATAAAAGAAAATCCAAATCAAAGCCAAACATACCCTAAACTCCTAAACACACCTGTTTGCACACTAACGCGCACATCAATGAATATCAAGTCACCTCAAAAGGAGTGTACTCGCCTGTGCTTGGTCGCAGGCACACATTCACGGAATATGAAATATACATGCGCACGCACGCACGCATGTATAGACACACACACTTGTACGCAACTTACACACCAGTTAATATAGTAGGAGGACACAGATTGAAAGTAGAACTTATACGCACATGCGCATACACAACTACACATACACACACAGACACGTACACATGCACATGTCTTATACTGACACAGTTCCAGCTGACACGCATTGGAAAGTACTCTCAAGCAATCACAGACATACACACACAAATGCATACTACACACACGACACACACACACACCTCTTCAACCGTAACAGAGGGAGGGGGTGGAGGGGGTGCGGCAGCGGGGGCAGGAACAGGCCTGCTGACTGCAGGGGGTGGGGGAGCAGCAGGGCCACCACCAAAGCCTGTACACACGGCAGGGGTGGGGATGGGGTAATGAGTTTGGGTGGGGTATTGAAACAGAGTGTGTGTTTGCAGGGGATGGGGAATAGAGGGTTGCCACCCAAGCCTGCAGCACTTGGCAAGGGCATGGCTGAAGTGGAGAGTGTGGGAACGGGAAATAGGAGTGGAGTGGTGTTCATAGGGGGAGAGCCAGCAGCAAGAGGGCCATCAAAACCGCACTATGAGCGGTACAGCAATCTCCATTATCAACGCCAGGGTCGCAGCAAATGCTTACAGCCGTGCTTGAGTCTTCTGGAACGTTTTCATAATTAAGTGCTCAAACGACAGCAGGAAGAAGGTTGGCCTTTGCAGCGCTCACTCGGGCCTTTCTTCATGCAAAGGCCATTCTGTTCAGCACCACACTGTGAATCAGCTTGGCCAAAGAAGATGTCTGAAGGTAAGAGGCCTTTGCAGCTACTCACTTGGGACTATCCTCATGCTAAGGCCATTCTGTCCAGCACCACACTGGTGGATCAGTCTGGCCTAAAACAATGCCGGAAGGTAAGAAGCCTTCACAGCTACTCACTTGGGCCTTTCCTCATGCCTGGGCCGTCCCGTCCAGCACCACCGCCACGTCCTCCTGGACGAAAGCTCATCTGGTCGCCACTTTGTGGCCTCTGCGAACCGGGGGGGGGGGAAGAAAAACACACGGAAGGTAAGAACATGGTGGCCGGGTAAATTTTGCGTGTGTAAAGCATTATTTACTTAAAACGAGGGCTTGGCCCACTAGTTGCTAGTGAATGGGAGAAGGTTATACACACAAAATAAAACGCCATTATGAAACAGAGACCCCTTTGATTATAGGGTGACCCTTGCGACACTAGTACAGGAACCTAACCCACTTGTTACTGAAAAAAATGGGGGAGGATTTACACACAAGGTTAGCTGCATAAGAGAAAGCAAGCACAACCCGGGGTAACTTCTTCATCTGCCACCCAGGGTGGCATCTTAATCTGAGCAAGCACAACCCAGGGTTGCATCTTGATCGTGAGTAGTCTGCACTCACAAACACCATGTAGGCTCGCGCACCTGCACGTTGAGCGTGCATCATGGCAGGTCTTCGCCCTCGACTTGTAACCGCCGTCACACACCTGCACTGCAGCACACACAGCCACACACACTCACATTGAACAACACAGCACACACACACCTGCATGTTGCTGAGCGTGCTTCGTTGCAGGTCCTCTCTAGACACGTGGCGGTTGTCATACTGTGGGCGTTGAGGGGGGCCAGGGGGGCCCCCTCTCCTATCCCTTCCCCCCCCTCGTCTCTCGTCTTGGTCACGCTGCGCTTGCGCTTGCAACTCTTGGGCAGCCTCTTTATGCACATCCTGTGTGTGTGTGTGCATTTATGGGTGCGTATATGGCAGAAAGGGATTAACACAGGCAGGTCATCAAGATACACAGGCAAGTCATCAAGGCAGGTCATCAAGATAAACGCAAGTCATCAAGGTAAGTCATCAAGATACACACAGGCAGGTAATCAAGATACACACAAAGGACACCGCGGTTGGGAAAACGCACACAAAAGTCACCGTGGGTGAAATAATGGGATTTAGAAAATCTTAGACATTAACGTCAAGGCTATTTGCAAAATTTTTAATGTAAAGCGTTAACATTGGCTGCAATGCCCATGGAACCCCCCCCCCCTTTTCTGATTGTATGTTTGAAGTAGCTCGGCACCCACATGAAGAAACACACACGCACGCACCCACCCCAGAGATAGCTATCTTATACACTGCCCCCACACACACTGCGCACACACAGGCACAGATACACACACAACACACCTCAATCTTCTTGGGCCCCTCTTTCTTGGTACGTGGAATCCATTTGGTCGCCCGCAAGTCCAGCACATCCTGCATTGTAGATAAGGGTGACGGGTGTGTGCGTGTGGTTGTGTGGGCCTAGGTTTTTGTCATCATGAATCGTGAAGCACGATTTACAACAGGACACCAGTCATTCAGGAATACCAACCAAGGCGTCACAGCTCAACCCTATTGAAGCCACCACTATGCACGTTATCTAATGCTGAATCTATCGCCCTGCCCTTTTCAAGCTAAAAAATTCATTAGCAGTGCAGCATGCAACTCCAATGCATTGCTCACCTACGCCACATCTCATATGCTTCCTGTCAAAAAAATAAGCATTAAGGCCGACCTAGCTTTTTCAGACACTACAGTGCGCGACTATCGTGCATTGCAGGGCGTCGCAGGCTTACACCACACACGCTAGACACATAAAGTACCTGAGAAGGACTAGCACTCAGGCTCACTCTTTTTGTGTGTTGTGCTGTACAGACGTTTATAATACAGACGTTTATAATACAGACGTTTATAGTACAGAGGTCATCAGTGGCATAAGAGACCGGCACAGCTGTTTCAGTTGTTTATCACTTAGCATCGTGAGGGGTACGGCAGTCTACCAGCTTGCTTCTCCCAAACAGTCATTGCACGCGCACAAAGTTTCTGCTGCTCATCTTATCGCAGAACTACGAGGCTGAAGGCCACGTTTTTTTCCACTCACCTGAATCATGAACCGAATGCGGCTGTCCAGCTTGTTGTGTTCACGCAGCTTCTGCATGCGTGTGAAGTACACGCTCATGGCGGTCTTGAGATCGGGCTTGGTGGTCTTGTCCAGCTGTGTATGTACGTGAGTGTGTGTGTTTGTATGTGTGTGTGCGTGCGTGTGTGTGTGCGTGTGTGTGTGTGGGGGGGGGGGGTTGCATGTGTTTAGGTAGGGTTCACATCAACAGCTGGGGAAAGTAGACTCGAGCAGGGCAGAAAGGATACAGGATAAAAGATCTTTTTCTGGTAGTAGAGGCGCTAAGTGTGCTTAAATGCTTAAAACATGGTTGCCTGTGCAGTTTTGGCGTATCAAAAGCAGCCTTTCACTTTGGATGTCCATCATCATCAAAGACACAAGCTTGGTTAAAAACCCTTTTACTGGACGAGGACGACGCCACAACAAAGGCACAACATGCGCAACAAAAAACGCACCAACAAAATATGCACTTGGCCACCAAAAAACGCACCAACAAATTATATGCACCTGGCCACTGACAAATACGCAATCGGCCACCAAAAAACGCACCCAACTAAGTACGCACCGGTTCACCGACAGTAGACATCAGCTTGCACAGGCATTCAATATCCTCAGGCCGTGGGTTGGCCTCCTCCTTGAGCAAGGCAGTGATGCAGCTATGCAAAATTCTGTGTGTATGTTGTGAGAGTTCGTGCGTGTGGGGGGAGGGTGTGTATTGAGTGCTTAATGTCCATGTACGTAGGCACACACAAAGCAATGAAGAAAAAGCACAACATGATTTCAGAGCAATTGTTTAACAAGCAATTGCTCTCTCTTAAACTGCCTTACACCAACACCCAAAACCCTCCCACCCACACAAACCCACTTTTTGGTGAGCGGCTGGCTTTCACACCCCCACAAGGCCTACCTTTCCGTGAGCAGCGAGTTCTTGTACAAAAAGCCAACGAATTGAATGTTCCCCAACATGCGCCTGCGTGCTGCCAACTCCTGATCAGCTGCCTTCTTTGCTGCTGCTCGTTCCTGTAACAGAGTCCGTGTTTGTGCGTTAGTGAATGAACCCCAGACATGTTTTGAGTGCCAAGCTCCTGATCAGCTGCCTTCTTTGCTGCTGCTCGTTCCTGTAACAGAGTCCGTGTTTGTGCATTAGTTAATGAATCCCAAAATACGGTCTAGTGCCACAGGCTCCTGGTCAGCTGTTGTCTTTGCTGCTGCTCATTCCTGCACAAAGTTGCATAAGCTGACTGCACGCCTATTAAAAGGAACAGCTACTGCTGGCAGTGAAAACCCCTCAACATTAAGTACTTATCTCATGGCCGTTTGTGAATTGAGTGCGTGTATGACTGTCAGTCGATATGTGACTTATGAATACGATTGCTTTGAGGGATACTTATGCTGACCGGGCAATGAGCACGCATGCAAAATGCATACACAGAAGAACGTTTACAAGGCCAAGCAAAGCGTCATGCTCTATACAATAATTGGTTCCAAGGTCTTTGCTCTTTTCAAACTGTGCCCTGATACACAGAATTGGCTACACCCATACATGCCTCATGATAAGTGTGCACGGAAAAAGCTTGGTACGCTTTGAAGGGGTCACCAAATTAGGTTTAATACGTTTAAACACGGTGTGCTCATACGTAGGGCTGGCCAGAACCATATAATATGTTTTATATGACCGTATATTTAACGGAACTCCTGCAAGAAACACAGTATATACACCGTATATACATGTATGGTTCTGGCCAACCCTACACATACCGTTTTAGCCAACCCTATCGACCCAGAGGTACGTCATTTTTGCGTGCTAGAGATAGTTAGTCACACTTGTAGTGTTGGCCAGAGCCATATACATGCAGTGTATATACGGGTGTTTTTTGCATATATTCCTTCAATTAAACGGTCATATACGGCGCAGATGTACGGTTCTGGCCGACCCTACACAGTTGCAAAGAGGGCACTGAGACCTGACTTGTGCATCACGGGATGTGTAATAAAAGAAACTCTTGGGATTTATTAAGTGTGCCTGCAGCTCATCATTCTGATGCTTTGTTGCTAAGTGAGCTACAGAAGAAAGGATGAGCCAGGGGTACATTTAATAAAAACGGGTAAATTCTTCTAACATACACCACGTGACCATGTGCCATGAATTCAAAACAGCTGACAGACCTGGGAACCAGATGAATATAAGTAAACAGGAGCCTCGTGAATGGTATGTATGGTGCAACTAAATGGTGAGTGTAGCCTACAACCACTCAGCTCAAGCCGCTTCAGCTCAAGCTGCTTTCAACCAAAGGCACACAAATATAGCCGTGTTCATCAAGACACACAAACACACACACACACACACACCTGCGCCGGAGTGAGGGGCTCGTCAGGTTTAGGCTCCGCTTTCTTCTCAGGGCTAATTTCGCCCTCCTCTTTCTCCTGCACATACAGAAGCACACTAGCAACTGGTGTAAGGGATGAAGCAAGGGTTTTGACGTCAGACGTGTTACAACGTGTTCCTTCCTTTTATGCAATTGTGTTTCATACCTTGCACAGAGCACAAGATTGCTAAGGTTTAGAGCTGCACATTTTGGACGTGTACCTCACAACACAAATGTGCAGATTTGCGAGGTCGCACCTTTTACTTGTGCACCCATTAAATGCACACACACACTCATTCACACACATACACACACATTCACACACGTACACACATACACACACGCGCGTGGCTACATTTGGTTGCACAGCTTATTAGGGAGGTGTCAAAATGCTGGTCTCCACCTCCTCCCCATTTCCCCTGACCTGGTCTAAGATGTTGAGTACTTAAAGAAACTCAGCTGTCAGGCTCCCTTCAACACTAGTACGAAACTCACCTCCACCTTCTCCTCCTCCTTGCCAGCCTCATCCTCTTTGCCCATGCCCTGCGCTTCACGCTGAGCCACGCTCTCCATCGCCTACAGTAAATACATAGAAGAAAGACAACCCTAAGTTGTACAAGGTGTGCGACTGGGGTTCAAAGTTTTCTGGTGCAAATAAATGTCCAAACGGCCTAATAGACAGTAATTACAAACAAAGCAAAAGGATTCCGGGCTATTTAAGGCGCGTGCCCAGTCAAAGGCGAGTCGTTAAAACCTCCAACGAATGGAGGTTGCCACACAGGCGCATAGACACAGGGCACGTGCATACGATTGCCACCTTCCCTCTTCTTGTGGTTGTTTTCATGTCAGACTTGACCACTTTAACTCTGCATGTGCACATTTCATTCTGCATGTGCACACAAGGTGCTGCACAGGGACAGTGTGTCCCTACCTACGTTGCAGATGGTCGTGTTGGATGCATCCTCAAAAGGGTAGATCAACTGTCCTTTACTCGACTTACAAAGAAGTCTGTGACTGCGTATTACAAATGCCTGCTCCCCTCCTTAAAGCAGGCCTTTTTTTGGCAGTGCAGTTGGGGCAAGCAGGCCAGGCTGTTGCCTGCTCCCCTCCTTAGAGCAGGCCTTTTTTTGGCAGTGCAGTTGGGGCAAGCAGGCCAGGCTGTAGCAAGACTGCTGCCTTTCCTCTGATCAGCCTGGAGCTCACCCGCAAACAGTTTTTTCTTGACCCACCCATTAGAGTACTCTGTTGCTGCATTGAAGCGGCATACCTTAACTGACACTACTCTGAACGTCCTGTCATTGCTCAGAGCAACTTCAAACGCACCTGCGTTCCTCTCTCAAACTCTTCCTGGCACTTGTTCAGGAGCAAGCGGCGCACGTCGATGTCTTTGCCGCCCTCTGGATTAGGGAACTGCACAGCGAGTGAACGTAGAGTGAAGTTGGCAGTGTAAGGGACCACCACAGAGCTCCAGGTGTGTGTGTATGTGTGTGTATGCGTGTGAATTGTAGGCATCATCAGGATTGGACAGTGTGCAGCAAAGCACGGAGAACGATTTCTCTTACAAAGAAAGAATGAGTGCTAGCGAAGCTTGTAGGAGCTTTTGCCACCATCAGGATGAAACCCATGGCAGATCGTGACGCTGCATAGCTAAGGCTACTCAGCGCCATGAACTACAAATGGGTTGTCTTACAATCCCACGCAGGGCGCAAGACATTACGGGCATCTTAGGTTGACAGGAGCCGTTCATACACTGTACTCTATTCAACTCGGTTACAGTAAGTTACACAGCGGGGGGAGAAGCAAGGGTTTGACTTGGCTACAATAGACTACATACCAGATCCATGTGGTACCTGACCATCGTGGCTCGTAAATCAACCACCCCTTCTCATACACGACATGGCTTTCATTATGCCTGCCTTGACAAAGAACCTCAGTCTAATGTTCTTTTCCTCGTGACCTGGTTTGAACCCTGAGTCCTAAAGTTAGCTGTGTTCAAAGTCTCAGACCAATGCTGCCAGACAAGGCCGCCCCCTAGAACATCAGCCCTTCTCAACACCTGTCTCAACAGAAACCTCAAACGTGTCTCTCTTTCGCTTAAGCTGTGGTGTTAACCAGGACAACATTCTTTGCGGAAATGAGTGCTTATTTGACAACCTTCCGACATCTCAAATCAAAGCTTCTCTCGAACTTCTCAACATAAAGCAGCATTGTAGCTCCCCACATTTGCGCACTTTGGGTCAGGAGCGTGAAAGCACAATATAGTCCTAAAAAGGTTGCCAAAAAGCGACTACAGGGTACGATGCGAGTGTCGCAAGAAATGGTTGTGGAAAGGCGACCCAGCACCACACAATAAGTAATGAAAGTTATGGATGCCTCTAACGTTGGGTATGGTCTCTGACGATTGAACACACACCACCACAACCTACACGAAGCGTGTGTGCAAGCAATACACAGCACATAGCTTACGCACAAGTACATGAGCTCACAGGGATCCCACCTTGGGTGTCTGAGGGTGCGCTGAGATGGTCTTGCACATACGAGCGTACAGCTCAGAGAAGTGGGTGTCTGTGAGGGCCTTGTCAAAGATTTTATCAATGAGGCCCACCAGCGTGCATTGCTCTGTGATCTGGACCTCCTCAATGATCTGCAAATGTATATGTATGAAAGTGTGAATGTGTGTGTGCGCGCGCGTGTGTGTGCGTGTGTGCACTGTTTGCATGAGGCATAATGTTTACAGCACCCTGCATTGATTACTTTGAACATCTCAAAAGCCTAGAAAGCGGCGCAGAAGATATAAGTGTTACTTGGACCATGCAGCCAGTCCAGCACTTGACCATGTGGAACAGGTCACAGAAACCAGCACGCTATAAAGGGCTGCTTGCGGTTGGGCAAATGTTAAAGGCAATTTCTGCAACGTGGATCAGCGCAACGCATGCTACAGGCTTCATGACAAACGGCTTTGGTTAACAAAGCAAGGGCACCTTCTAGAAAATGCAGCGCTCAAAACTGCCGGCGCTGATTTCGATGATTGGTAACAAGCAATGGCTGCTCGTGTTGTTTTTAAGGCGCTGATTTTGTTGACTGGTAACAAACAAAGGCTGCTCACCTTGTTTGTAAGGCGCTCAAAGTTGTCGGGGGTGATCTTGTTGAGGATACCCAGAACAGCCTTCTGCCTCTTCTCCTCCTCTGGGTTGTCCCCCGTGGAGCGACCGACGACGTACCTAAAACCCACCAAAAGGACACAAGAGCAACGCGCACAAACAGTGCTTAGCTGAGGGTGCCAGACGCTTTCAAGAGAGTGATCTCTCAGGTATCGTTGATTGAACTATGAGGTCAAAAAAGAAACACTATCGCTGTTCCTGCACAACGGCGTGAGCCCGTTGTGTGACGAGGGCGTGCCGGACGCCGTCCCAGCTTGTGGATGTACGTGGGTGTAGGTGCGTGTGCACCATTGTACGTGTGTGCGTGGATGCACACGTGTGCATCAATGAGCATGTGCACCTATGCAGTGCTAATTCTTATAGCAAGGAAGGGTCGGCATAGACAACACACCTCTCCCACACACATGCACATACACACACATGCACATACACACACTCACACGTACACACACGCACACGCACACACATTCACACCTGTTCTCTGTGTGGTGCAGTGATGGCAGGCCAGCAGAGCTGCCGCGCATGGGCGGAGGGGGCATTGGCTTCTTGTCCCACTTGTCAGGCTCGCCCCGCATGCTCCTGCAAAGGACACAGACCTGGTTCCTTAGAGGCATTGGGAATGTATCAGTTCTGAGATGCAATACTAAGGGTCGGCCAAGAACATGGGCAGGAGTGGGTTCCCACGTGTACGAAACGTCTAATTTAGTTGTTCAAAAATGTTCCTGTAAACGGCACCATACACACACCATATACATGTGGTTCTAACTTAACTTACAGGGCTGACATACAAAGTGACCACACACCAACCGACACATACTAGCCTAACCACCTAAGGCCTCTCGTGCCTGCACGACCCATTCCTAAACCTCCAAGGCAACTTGAAACGAATACGCACACACAATCACAAAAACACACAACCAAAAATACTGCCACACAGACACAAATTCAACAAACCACACGCATAACTCACCCAGGGCCTCCCAAGCCACGGCCCATGCCCATGCCTCCTCGCCCTCCAGGAGGGCCAGGCTGGAACCCAGAGGCACGGCCCCACTCTGCACCGCCGCCACGGCCTCCCATCCTACAAGAATGACGGAAGAAAGGATAGAGTGAAGGATGTCAAAAGATTGTGCAAATGTATATGTTGGGTATGTACCTTTCTGTCTGTGTGTATGTATCTGTCTGTCTGTGCGTTGTGTATGTAGCTGTCTGCCTGTGTGTTGCGTATGTATCTGTCTGTATGTATGTGTGTGTGTGCACGTGTTGGCGTGCGTGCACGTGTTCGTGATTTAAAATGGGTACAGTAAAAATTGCTCTACTTGTATGACGGGCATCAGGGCAATGGGTGCGGTAGAACAAGGTGGACAAGATACCCTGCTGCACCATCTGACACATGTTCATGCAACAAGCCATGACAACAGTACAAGCTGTGGCTCAGCAGACAAAAGCCATGCTTTCTTTAATGCCAACACAAACACTGCACCATTAGCAACCAACGCAGTTCCCCATGTGTGAACATTACGGAGCTTGCCACACCCTGAAACCCCTAGCCACCAGTAAGCACACACGTACACACACACACACACACGCACACGCACACGCACACGCACACGCACACGCACACGCACATTCAACACCCCCATCCCCATCCCGACCCACGCCCAACCCTCACCCCCAGCCCACACCCTCACCCTGGCATGCCTCCCATGTTGCTCATGCTGCCCATACTGCGCATGCCTTGTTGAGGGGGTGGTGGTGGCTGTTGCCTGGACATGTTGCGCAAGTCTGACTCGTACATCAGGAAATCACGGGGCTGCTCCAGCAGGATCTCTTCCACGCCCATCTCTTCCAAGCCCACTTCCACGTCCTTGTTATTTTTGCTGCGGGCTGCAAAGACACGTGGCGAGTGAGGGAGTGTTTGAATCAGTTGGGGTGTGTATTTTTTGTGTGCGCGAGTGTGCATCACGAGTATGTGCTGATGAGATAGAGGGAGAAGGGATGGTGAGGAATAAACGCGTCTATTCAAGTGCGCCAAGACTCAAGATTAGCCAGAACTACACGTATATACATGTTTACGGTAAATATATGGTAGTTATGGCAAGAAAGCATCTACACGTAGTCATATACCGTACATAAAGTATATCACCGCCCCTGATTATTGTTTTTTTGTGGGGGCGGTGACAGACTATTCATGAAACAGTGGTAAAATGTATATATATTGGGCTGTCCCCATAAAGGACCCATAAATGACCCACCCCTTTGCAAGCCAAACAGTCCCAATAAGCCAATTTTGGCTCTATCTCCTCACCACTTCACCAATCCGGGACCTGAGAGTTGCGTTGGATAGCTAAACTTTTTCTTTACATGCCTACTACAAAGAAAAGCAGGCAAAAAACCCAGTGGGAAATTTTTGAGATTTTGTTACATACAAAAACAGACATCATTTAAATTTTGTTTTATTCTTGTTTTGGTCTGCAACTTTGGTGTAAAAGTTAGGGTGTGAAATGGGGCCGAAACAGCTCCAGCCAAAATTGCTTGCATGTCACGCTACACAAATTTGCCAAACAAATTTGCACCAAATTTAACCAGGCCAACGATTGGCCACGTTTAAATATTATTATATTCTTTGTTTTGGTCCGCAACTCTGAGAGCAAATACCGTTATTTCACACTCTTTAGCACCCTTGCACACACACACACACGCACATGCACACACACGTAAATGCACACACACATACACACACGCACGCATGCACGCAAAAACACACACAAGTAAACGCACACACACATACGCATGCTCTAGCTATAGCACCCAAGCAGCAAGCAAAGCTAGCACACGCATGCAGCAGTAGAAGCAGCAGTCGCAGCAGTAGTGACAGCAACAAAAGCAAGAATGGCAGTGGCAATGGCTTCCATTTTGTCCTTAGGTTTGTGGGAGGTGAAGGTGGCCACATACAACCCCCCAGGGCTCCAAAAGCCCCTTTGAGAGGGGGTGGTTGCTGAATGATGTAAAATAAATCATCCTAGGGGGGGTGGTTTTTTCCTTAAATTTTTACAGGGGGGTTGGTGAGTACATGTACATACGGTACTGTGTATATTTACAACTCTGGCCAATCCTGCCTGAGACGTACAACTCAAACGCTCACTCACTCTCACATTCAGCAGCCCTCGAGCGGCTGCCGTGTACTTAGCATTGCACAGCTGAGGTACGTATGCAAAATGAACGTTGAGCACACACATACGCACAAACTCTCTCACATTCATACACACAATACATCCATACACACTCATACACACTCATACACACTTATACACTCATACACACAATACATATACACACAGAAAGCAGAGATTCAGCTTACCACGTGCACACTCTGGAAGGTATTTTGCAATGATTGTATCGAAGAGGCAGGTCATCACTGGTCGATCTATGCATTGCTGTGCCAACGTGCGCATGAAGTCCTTGGAGTAGCGCTTGCGAGGGTCCTCTGGCTGCTGCCCTGCTGCCTCGGCTGCTGTATGTGTGTGTGTGTGTGTGTATATGTGTGTGCACGTGTGTGTGTGTGTTTGTACGGGTGTATGCTTGAGTGTGTATGTGTGTATGCCTGTGTGCGTATGTATGTGTGTGTGCCTGCGCGTGTGTATGTGTGTATGCCTGTGTGCGTATGTGTGTGTGTGTGTGCCTGCCCATGTGTGTTGTATATGCCATGATGTAAACTGCAGGAACACAGCGCGAAAGCGATGGGAATGGGCCAACAAGCAGATCCTTGTACAAATAGATTCATCAGAAATACTTGCAGCATCTCTGCCTCTACGCACATGCACACATATGCACGTACACTCATGCACACCAACACACACCTGCAGCTGCAGGCTGCACGCCCCTGCTCGCCTTGTTGCTCTCTGCTTCATCTTCCCAGTTCTCTGACACCTCCTCTTCCTGCAGAGCGTGTGTGTGTGTGAATTTGTGTGTGCGCGCGCGTGTTTGTGTGTGTCTGCATGTTTTGAACATTGAAAAGAAAGAAAGACTGCACTCTCTTGGTATGAGTGCAAATGAGACACACGAGTCCCATACAGGCGCTTGGTGAGACTGACGTAGAAAGCCTGCCCGTGCAACCTGCTTCAATACGAGTGCCGGTTCATTTTTAGTGCGTACAGAAGCAGCCAGAATGTTGCATGCACCTGTTCAGATAACTTTTGCAGCCTGAGAGAGACAAGCAATGACACTGCAAAGATACAATGATTGGATAAGAAGCTCAGGCTTTTGGTGGAGCAGGCTTCTTGGCATTTCAACGTTTCATGGGTCTGAAATCGGGAATCAAGAACCTTGCATGCAAGTTTCCTGCTAGCATCTGCTATGGTTAGGGTTGGCCTAAATCATACAAATATACATACGGCCGTGTATTCCTTTTTTTAACATCAAATTTCTGTTACTCCTTCGTTTTACGGTGTTACACGGTATACGTTATATTTACGGTTTATACGCCGCATACATATACATACTTTTTTAGAAAACCCGTACACGGTCCTGGCCAACCCTAGCTATGGTGTGTCAAGTGCTTTCACTACAAAAGCATTGAGGGACAGCTAACTTGCTCGTTCCACGAGAACGCTAAAGCGCAAGTGCGTATCTATACACGTTACTTCCTCTGCGTACGAAAAGCTCCTACCTTGGGGGGCGCAGGCT
>Ga0307951_1000796_pt1 | contig 18554 bp, 14 predicted proteins | sample OrgLakmetagen374_FD_201842 | JGI IMG/M metagenome (GOLD analysis project Ga0307951, IMG submission 201842) | Saline water microbial communities from Organic Lake, Antarctica - #374 | ecosystem: Environmental > Aquatic > Non-marine Saline and Alkaline > Saline | place: Antarctica: Organic Lake... | reverse complement strand
TGCTTCTGGTGGGCTCGGGCTTTCTGCTCGGTTCTGAGCAGCTTGAATTCCGGAAGAACTCCCGAACTGTCTGCATTGATAAGTCACAGCCTAGTTCGTCCCGAATTGGGACTTTGATGATTTCGAGATACCGTAAAGGGGGAGCCGGCCAAGCTGCCGGTTTTTCGGCTGATGGAGTTTCCCGAATATAAAAAGGCGATGAAATGAGGTGGAGCCCAGACCATGAACACTATTGTCAGATTGCCCGAAAGCCCCGAAATCACCTACCACTATCAAGATCAAGCTGGCCCTTGCCATTCGCTAGTGGTTAGCGTTCAATCGGGTAAAACCGGCTGAACGGTGATCTTCCCACAGGGGACTTTCAACCCATTAGCTCATGCCCATGCTGGGCGTACACAATTGGCTGTTGCCGGACGTACCTGCGCTGTGCTCCGGTACGCCGCAAAGCTAAGCGTTAGGTTTTGTACAAACCATAAATATGAGAGTCTCTATGAAATGGAATTACCGTTTATTATCCGCAATAGCAATTTCACTAGGGGCAACATTGACTGGATGTAGTTCAAACTTTACAAATATCTCACCCGAACCACCTCAAAACTATACACGCTTAGGAAAAGCAACAGGTTCTGCCTGCGGTAGTTTGGGGGCGCTTGCAACGGCCTACTACTTTATTCCTATGGGTATCAATACCCGTATCGAGAGAGCATACGACGACGCACTTGAAAGCGTACCCGGTGCAATTGGTCTTGTGGACGTCACAGCCCAAGAAAATTGGTATTGGTGGCTGATCGGCACAGCCCGTTGCGTAACGATCACCGGAGAAGCAGTAAAATGAAAAATATACTAACCATTCTTTCTACAGTCATGCTGCTTTCCGCGTGCACCGGTACACCAGTTCAGCTAGGAACTAAAAGCTCCGAACCCGTACCGATTGGTACTGAACGTGTTATTACAGCCGAAGCCTGTGGCTTTCAACTCCTATTATTTATCCCGATTAGAATCAATGACAGACTTGAACGTGCTTATAAAAAGATTGAGTCACAAGCATCAGGCGATTTCATTACAGACGTTCGAGTACAGGAAAGTTGGGGCTGGCGGTTTGTCGGTACTTCGTACTGCACAACTCTTCACGCAAAAGCAGTGCAACGAAAATTCGAGTAATCGCGCAGCCTAAATAAATCCCTGCATTCCGACGTGCAATGCTCACCACTGCATGTACTTCGTGCAGTGTCTTCCATCCCAAGCCTAACCAAGCCTAACCAAGGGTTCAAGTCGTTCGCTGCGCTCACTGGGACTGGCTAAAGCCAGCCCCTTAACCTAAGCGTTAGCCGTACAAAATAAGGAGGTCGCATGACCGAAAGAGTGAATCTTGGCAAATCAGCACCTGCGCTGTATCAGGCAGTTATTGAGCTTGACCGGCTTGCCTCTGATGCCTTAACCAACGCAGGCATTGCTGCAGGCTTTTCGCATCTCTTGCGCTTGCGTGCATCTCAGATCAATCAATGTGCTTTCTGCGTCAGCCGTCAGGCTGCACACGCAGGATGCACTTGCCAGTGGGGAGTCTGCTGACCGTGTAGCAGTTGTTCCTGCATGGAAAGAGACGGAATACTTCAGCCCCAAAGAGCGTGCTGCTTTGGAGCTTGTGGAAGCAATCACCCTGATCTCTGACGGGCAACTGCCTGATACAATCTATGAGCAAGCCGCAACCAACCTTTCCAAAGAAGAAATTTCAGCCATTGAGTGGCTTGCTGTGGTCATCAACACATGGAACCGTATTGCAATCTCAAGCCGTTATCCTGTCAAGGCGTAGGTAAGGCTAATCGGGTAGCCGAGGGTATCTAACCCTCAGCCCCACAACACCCTGCACGGGGGTGCGGTTTTCGGCGCAATATGCGCGTATAAAGCCTGGGACAGCGAACCTTAAAAAACCAAAGATTGACCATCCCGCGTGCGTGTAATCGCAACAAGAAGGTGCCTCTGTGGGTAGGGAAAAGTAGGGAATCGGGCAGCGCCACCCGCCGTACCGTGAGTATGCCCATCATCTGGTGGACGGCCCAAGGCATCGCGGATGCAGTGATGGTCAGCATTCCAGCCCACGTGCGCTTTGGTGAAGACGCAGATCCGCGTCATCTTTTAGTGAATCCTTGATGCAATCTTGATGTTGTCGAGCGGGCTCGTAGGTGGCTCAGAACTTGACAAAACTTAACATTTCAAAAGCCAGGTTTGACCGCATGCGTGTAGGTGCAACGGCTTCATCAATTACAGGTTTTTACAGGTTTGCCCGCGTGCGCTTAGGTGGAGCTTGTACTGAGCCGAAAAACCGGCTGAGTGAAGGTACAACGAAAGTTTCGTAACACTCCCCAGAGTTGGGTTCTTTTTGCAAATCAATCACTTCCCGCCAGAGAATGCTGAGAAATGATAGGCTTCAGGTTTGCCAGCGTGCGCGTGGCAGTCACTAATGTTAACAAAACACAACATTCAGGAAGCTAGGTTTGCCTGGGTGTGCGTAGGTGGAGCCCTGTTAGTAAATGTTAGTATTTTGCCCGATGGAATATGGCAAATGGCGGCAAGGTTTCAGGCTGATGCTGCCGCTTATCCAAGGGCTGGCCTGTTAAGGATTGTTAAGGTTGGAGCGCACCCAGCCAGCTCAGGTTCGCGACTGGTACGAACTGTTGGTACGAACTTCGTATACTCAGAATTGCTCAGGTTTGAACCTAACAAAACCTAACATTCGTTTTCGCCAAAACCTGTAACGAATCCACCGCACCGAATCAGGCAGGACACCCCAGAGAACCCGCCAGCAAGCCGCAATCAGAACCCTGCACGGTTAACAGGCAATGCAGCCAAAGGCGCTGCAAACAAGCACGGGGCCCCTGGAGCTTTGAAAATCACCGCGAGTCGGGGCAACCACGCGGTAAAAGAGAAATTTTCGGGTATTCATGCGCCTCACCAGATGAAGCGAAAAACACTGCCAAAGCAATCACATAGACCTGTGCAACCTGAGCATTGCTGACAGCCCTGTAAGCCATTGCTTACGCCGACTGTAAGCCAGAGCCTACACGCCAAACCAAAAGGTATTCCCATGGCCCGACCAGCACGGCGGCGCAGAACCGCAACGCCTGAGAGTTTACCCGCTGGCTTATGGCTTGTTTGCTTGATTCAACAAACGGGAGGGGGTAGGTTAAAAGTCAAGAATCATGCCCACGAAGACCGGTGTGATAGCCTTATTTTATTGCTAGTGTCCATCCGGAAACCAGTGATTTCCAGCACCACCTCTGATCGTATTTTATACAGTCGTGTGGTGGTCAATCTACAATTAGCTGCAGCGGGCGGCATCTCGTTCTGGGGCCATCGTTTTGGCCATTCTGCAGACGGCCGAAGGCCGTGCCACTCATTCTGGCGTGATATGTCTCTTGTTCAGCGGCTACCCGTTCAGGTCTGAAGCAGTCGTGCCAGCAACAGCACGTTTCTCGAGACCACCGCAGACCAGACGTACGATCTGAAGTGCTCAAGTCCTTTCCAGGTGCAACGGGACAGACCATAGGCACGCTTCAGACAGGAGATGTTGCCCTCGATGCCGGCACGGAAGTTCCTGAGCTTGCGATACACCCAGGCGCTTTTCACCATCTCACGGACTTCAAGACCCTTCTTCTTGTGGAAGGCCACGTCTTTGACCCCTAGTGCTTTGGCAGCCGCCAGATTCGACCGACTGGCATAGCCGCCATCAGTGGCGGCAGTGAAGGATCCGTGCCACCGCTTTCCGGTTATGATTCTTTTCTGAGCTGCCTACTCGGCAGTGAAGCGCCTGTGTATTCGTTGTACTTCTTGCCTGCGTTTCTGAGCTGCCTACTCGGCAGTGAAGCCTAAAGGCTTCTGGAGCCAATGGTACTGGCTTTTCTGAGCTGCCTACTCGGCAGTGAAGAGGGGAAGTTTTCGGGGGTTGTTTCGGATATATTTCTGAGCTGCCTACTCGGCAGTGAAGACGATAATGATTCAGGGCAGGTTAAGGTCACATTTCTGAGCTGCCTACTCGGCAGTGAAGTTGTTACCGCCAAGATCTTAAAATGGGCCTATTTTCTGAGCTGCCTACTCGGCAGTGAAGATTAGCGTTGGCAAAATCCGCGACGCTCTCCATTTCTGAGCTGCCTACTCGGCAGTGAAGGGTTATTGTGCCCAGCGGCCTCCAGCGCAACTTTTCTGAGCTGCCTACTCGGCAGTGAAGACGACCGTGGGAAAAATAGGGCGGCAATACCTTTTCTGAGCTGCCTACTCGGCAGTGAAGGATATGTGCCGCTTGGCCTATGCTACGCCGCTTTTCTGAGCTGCCTACTCGGCAGTGAAGAAAGAAGACAGCCACTTAAATCAATTTCATTTTTTCTGAGCTGCCTACTCGGCAGTGAAGCGTATCTAAAAGCGGGATTTTCATGCGATCAATTTCTGAGCTGCCTACTCGGCAGTGAAGGCTCCGGCATGGATTCTATTGTTGAGGGTCTTTTTCTGAGCTGCCTACTCGGCAGTGAAGTCGATGGACAGCGTGCGCGCAGACTATCAGGCTTTCTGAGCTGCCTACTCGGCAGTGAAGGATGAACTGGACGGCTCCCCGGCTACTATCGATTTCTGAGCTGCCTACTCGGCAGTGAAGTCAGACAGCAGGGCGTCAAGCCGGGGGTTCTTTTTCTGAGCTGCCTACTCGGCAGTGAAGGATCTACCCCTTGCCCTACTGAGAGTCCTTGTTTTCTGAGCTGCCTACTCGGCAGTGAAGCTAGAGCAAACCCGGCTGGAAGTTCGCGGCCATTTCTGAGCTGCCTACTCGGCAGTGAAGGGGTGGCGTTTGTTGACCTTCCATAGTGACATTTTCTGAGCTGCCTACTCGGCAGTGAAGTCACACGTACAGATCGACAGTTGTAATGTGCATTTCTGAGCTGCCTACTCGGCAGTGAAGGTTTATTTCCGAAAAATTCCGCGCTTACAAGCATTTCTGAGCTGCCTACTCGGCAGTGAAGATCCGGCACCTCCCCAAGATAGTTCTCGGGTTTTTCTGAGCTGCCTACTCGGCAGTGAAGGTTGCCGGGTTTCTGACCTCATCGGTTTCATATTTCTGAGCTGCCTACTCGGCAGTGAAGGGCCGATGTTGATGTTGGCGATGTCAAGCAATTTTCTGAGCTGCCTACTCGGCAGTGAAGCCTAGCGCTTAATTTATTGCTTTCTGCACTAATTTCTGAGCTGCCTACTCGGCAGTGAAGTTATTGTGGATGACGGTCTGACTGTTGTGGCATTTCTGAGCTGCCTACTCGGCAGTGAAGCCTCTCGGCCATTCTGGCGCGTATCTTACGCATTTCTGAGCTGCCTACTCGGCAGTGAAGGGCAACTGGCGGAGGCGCTGCCGGTGGTCAAGTTTCTGAGCTGCCTACTCGGCAGTGAAGGTTGTGGGTGCTAGCCCGTCACCCACCATAATTTTCTGAGCTGCCTACTCGGCAGTGAAGTCAAAGTTTGCGGGCGGCTGGCTATGTTGTGCTTTCTGAGCTGCCTACTCGGCAGTGAAGGGTCGCTGCCGTGATGACTGTAGATGCGGGCATTTCTGAGCTGCCTACTCGGCAGTGAAGAAGCGTGGCATCATCACCCAAGGTGGCAAGATTTTCTGAGCTGCCTACTCGGCAGTGAAGTCCAGGTGGGCCGGAAGCTGCAAAGGCTGCTGTTTCTGAGCTGCCTACTCGGCAGTGAAGGCTTTATCGACGATCTGCTGCCAGTTTTGGGCTTTCTGAGCTGCCTACTCGGCAGTGAAGTCTAACTCGCACGCAGCCTTTGCTTCGTCAACTTTCTGAGCTGCCTACTCGGCAGTGAAGACTACACTCACTGCTATTGGGTGATTGATGAATTTCTGAGCTGCCTACTCGGCAGTGAAGGTTTCGTGACCTTACGGCAGCATAGCGCAACTTCGCGCTATGCTTGTGCTAGACCTGTCTGGATGGCGTGCTCAGGCGGCCTTGACGTCTTGACTGCTGTGGCTTTGATAGGTCCACGGCAACCAGCTTTCAGGGTTTTGCCTGGCTTCGCTGGCATGACGCTGGACGCTGCGCAGGTAAATCAGCGGATTGATTCCGGCAAAGGCGCAGGTCGCAATCACTGAGGTGATCACATCGGCGATGGCCGCACCGGCGGCGCTTTTGAAGAACATGGCGTTCTTGCGATTGCGGATCGGCAGCTTGAGACCGCGCTCCATGCGATTGTTGTCGAGCGGTGCCCCCTCATGGCGGCAGAATGCGCTGAGTCCGTCGAAGTGTTTGTTGAAGTAGTTGACCGCCTGGCCAAAGCTGCTATTGGCTTCAGCCGCGTTCGCAGCCAGCCGGTCTGCGCCATAGCGGCGGATGTCTTCCATCACCGGAAGTGAGTGCTTGCGGTGATGGGCCAGCCGCTGCGTGGCCGTCATCTGCTGCTCAGTCGCTTCAGTGTCGTGCTGCCAGATCAGCTTGTAACGCTTCAGCACAGCCTCCGCCTCTTCAGGAAAGTGCACCACCAGATCAGCAAAGTTGCGCCGGCCGTGTGCATTGCACAGGGCGATGCGCAGCGTGGTGCGGCTGACATGGTTGGATGAGAGCGCATCACTCATCACCAGCGGCGGCGGGCTGCCGTCACTGCGCAGGCGCAGGACATCGTCCAGTAATTCACCGGCATGGCTGAGCGATGTCTGGTACAGCACCAGGGGCGGACCGTCACCTTGCTCGGCAATCATGCCGGAGGTATGAATGCCGGAGCGTAGTCGCTCACGGCCGTCATGGCGACTGCGTTTCATGACCGGCTTCTGATCCAGTATCCGGTTCCCGGTATCGTCGATATGATACAGCCAGGCGTCGGCGGCCAGCTTGAGCAGGGTGTCATGCACCGGCTTGAGATCATTGGCCAGATGCTCGCACTGATCGAAGATCGTCGAGGCTGTCATTGGCACGCCCAGGAGCTGATTCAGGGTGCCCTGACGGTAAAACGGGTGGCCGGCGAAGTACTTGTTCATGGCCATCAGGGCTCTGGCGCCGTAACCGTACTTCTGGCCTCGCCCGCCGTCCTGCAGAACAGAGTCTGGCAGTGTGGCCGTGATGAAGACACCGCAGGCGTTGCAGCGCAGGCGCTCGGTCACGTGCTGCACAGCATTGAACGGTGGCTGACTCTCGATGCGGACGAAGCTGGCCGGATCGTACTTGTAGAGCTTGCCGGTCTCGCATTCAGGGCAGTCGTCGCCCTTGCTGACGTCTTCGAGCGCATGATGTTCGACCGTCGGTGGCACCGCCTCGACAGCCGGTGGTTCGGCCGAGATGGCCGGACTGCGTGATGAGGCTTTGCGTGATCCGCTCTTCCCAGTGGCGGTGCCCAGCAGACTGCTGAGCTTTTCTGAAGCATCGACCAGGCCGGCCAGCTTCCGCAGCCTGTGCAGCCCGACTCTCTTGGACTTGATGCCAGCCTGCAGCTTCGCCAGCGTCATCAGCGCATCGAGCAGCAGCCTGACATCTTCAGGTGGTAGGGCCAGATCATGATCCAGCGCATGCTGCACGCGCGTGGTCAGCGCTTCTACCTGTGCTTCGGTCAGTGTTGTGGCACTGGCAGCCATGATCTGTTCCTGTTGTGAGTCTGTTTGAAGATGTTGGCATAGCCTACTGAGTTTTCGAACGTTTTCAAGATAATTTCTCTACAGGGCCACGCAGCCACTGCCGCAGCTGCGCCGCCTCCAGCACGGTCAGCGCACTGCCTGCGGCCGGCCAGCGGGTAAAGCGGCCTTGCGAGAGGCGTTTGGTCATGAGCCAGAACCCGCTGCCGTCATAGCAGAGCACGCGGACCATGGTGCGGCTTTTGTTGGTGAAGACGAAGCGGGTATCACCGCGGGGGTCTTGTCTGAGCTGATCACGGCACAGGGCCACGAAGCCATCGATGCCGCGACGAAAGTCAGCCGGCTGCGCTGCCAGCAGGATGCGGCTCGAGCTGGTCAGCAGGATCATGCGCCCGCCGTGGCGCAGAGCGCCAGTACCAGCGCGCTTATCTGCGCAGCACTGCAGGCGCCTTCGATGGTCAGCCGCTGGCCTGATGAGGTCGAGAGGGTGAAGGTTGGGACAGTGATATCGGTTTCGGTTTCGGCTATCGCCTGTTCAAGTGGCACGAAAGTTGGCGCTGCGGCGCCAGCGGGAGTCGATGGGTGTGAAGTACCACGCCGACGTGTCGTGGCCTGCGCCTGCAGTTTCGGTGACCAGGCACTCAGCATGGTGTAGCTGACGCCGAGGGCTTTGCTGACGCGGACTCGAGAGGATGCCAGTGCAAGCGCCACTGCCCTGTCGCGCAGTGACTGAGGGACGGCCGCACGCCGGTGTGGTCGTTGCACGCGCCAGCGCGTGAAGTCTGCGGCCAGCGAATCGAGCCGCCTCTGGAGCTGAACGGTATCGTTGACGGGGGTTAGTGGAATCATGACTGCCTCCTGATAGGGTTGAGGCATTCATTGAATCAGAAGCTCAGCAGGAAGTTACGCTATGCTGCCGTAAGGTTACAAGGTTTCTACTCGGAAATCTCTTGAGGTGTTTTCTTTCTGAGCTGCCTACTCGGCAGTGAAGTATAGACACTGGTCTTTCACATCAGGCTATCTTTTCTGAGCTGCCTACTCGGCAGTGAAGCAGTCTTGGCGACAGTAGCCGCCGAGGACGTCTTTCTGAGCTGCCTACTCGGCAGTGAAGTTTCTTCCGTCAATTCGTCGCGGATTTTGCCTTTTCTGAGCTGCCTACTCGGCAGTGAAGACGTCGCCGCCGTTGGTCACGGTTATATCATATTTCTGAGCTGCCTACTCGGCAGTGAAGGTCAGCACGCACATACACAACCGCTTCATCGGTTTCTGAGCTGCCTACTCGGCAGTGAAGTTGTACTTGGCCCAGATATTCTGCACGGTCCTTTTTCTGAGCTGCCTACTCGGCAGTGAAGCGGCGTCGCCCTTCGTCCTCCCGGCGGCTGCATTTCTGAGCTGCCTACTCGGCAGTGAAGGAATGGTGGGTGGCGCGGTGCTCCCACCGTGGGTTTCTGAGCTGCCTACTCGGCAGTGAAGGCGCGAATGGCCTCCATAGCGGTGCCGCCCATTTTCTGAGCTGCCTACTCGGCAGTGAAGGTACAACCATGTAACGGCGGACACACCGTTTGTTTCTGAGCTGCCTACTCGGCAGTGAAGGGATGGGCTTAAGTCTGTGGCTGACGCGATTGTTTCTGAGCTGCCTACTCGGCAGTGAAGAAAGCGATCGCAGCACGGCACGGCGTCTGTGATTTCTGAGCTGCCTACTCGGCAGTGAAGTAGAGATCATAACCAATAACTCACTAATTTTTAAAGAGCAATAACGAAAAAAGGTCAGCAAACCCTTTTTTTGAGTAGCTGACCAACTAGCTGATATCAGTATCTTTTATGCAGCTTCATTTAAAAAGGGTTAAAACCAGGGTACGGTTCCTTGCTGACTCAAACCATAGGCGTTAAACGTCCCGTCAACTGACTCATTCCGTGGTGTCCCCTGCTCTATAAACAACGGGAAATGTTGGCCGGTTGACTGGCTTTGAAGTCGAAAATAAGGCCGATTCAATAGCGCACGATTAGCCAGTAAGTTCTCTGCATCGCCTTCAGTTAGCGACTTTCGTTTTACCGCCCGCCTTAATCGAGCCGCTGAGTCTTTCGGTTGAACTCGATTTACCCTGACATAACCGGCCGTTTGGGCCGGCACCGGGTTTAAGTCGGAAACCTCGGTGTAGTCACGCAGGCCCTTAAGCCAGTTTTGCTCCATTAATTGCGCTAGACCCTCTTTCCCGGAATGTAATCTGAGCAATGAGCCTGGCGTTTTGCCGGCCTCCGGAAAGCTGATGCCAACGTCATTTCGGGTTACAGCTACCAATGCCCGATGCAACTTGGCGTAGACCGCATTCATCAGTGTTGTGGGGCCAAATTCAGGATCAGGCAGCACTCTGATATCAATGTAGTAGTTCATACTCCCTCTCCTAATCCGCCTTACCAAAGACCCCGCCACGGATGAGCGTCGCAATCACATAATGCTGCTGTTCAATTTCTGGCGCTTGGTCTTTCGTAATCCAGTTATCCAGCAAGTTGTAAAAATCCATTTTTGCCTTGGGTTGCCGATAGGCCGTGCCCCTATTGGTAACAGAGCCATAGGGTTCAACGGCAATCGGTCCCACTTCATCGGCATCGGGATACCAGGTGTCAATTGTCCGTAAAGCATTACCAATTTTCTGGGAGTGAATCGCAGCAACGCTGTTTACGTGGTAAAGCACTTTGCTCTTGTCGCTTTTGCCTTTATCCAAAATCAGTTCCTGGGAAGGGAACACTTCTTGGCCTTGCCCCAGTTTTACAAAGGCATCCACAGTGACAAAGGCGAAGTTCTCCCCTGCCAATCCTTGCTCAATAACGTTACTCAAGGCCTGGAGATCACTTTCCGGTGATGAAAATCGACGCAGACTAAAGTCATAGCTATTAAACACCCAGCGGCTGGCTTCGTGGTTTACATGAACTTCAACGGCCTCCGCTCCCACTCGGTTACGCCACAGAAAACGGCCATTGGCGAGGTTTTCCGCATAACGTTTTGCCAACTCGGTGAAAGAATTTGTTTGGATATAACCTTGTACCTTTTCAGTCAACGCCACCTGATAGCTGGGACTATTGCAGGCCGACGGGCTGGCCAGATCCCCCAGCACTCTCAAGGTAAAACTCACCTTCAGCGTATCCGCGTCAAACGGCAGTGCGGCCACGTCCACTCGCTGCAAATTGGGCTTCTCAATCTCAGCGTCCAGTTTGGCTGGGTCATTCGCAACCGCCGCTTTCATACGGTTGGATATAGTGCCCCGCACATCTTTCTGCTGGAGGGAAATGGGCTGCCACCGCCCACTTTCATTACGCTGGTCCCACTGCCCGGAGAACATCCGGGCGTCTGAATTGGCCAGCTTGCGTTCAAACGCCAGTACTGATGCAGTTTCTAACTTTGCCATGGTGGTTTCCTTTCTGTTGTTTTTGCGTATTAAACGGGTTCAGGTTGATAGCTGTTCTTGCACAGGTACCAGTCATTCTCTTGGTGATAACGCCAGAAAATACTATTGATGTCGCGAAGGCGATGTGGACTGATCCACTGCCCAACGCTGTAAACAGACTCAACAAACCGGAAGGGAACGCTGGCGTCGCGGGTATTGGCTACCTCCCCCGGCTCGTAAAGTGGCGATATGGCTTTGTAGCCGGTGGTGATAGGGACCAACCAGCCTCCGGCCGGTTTTTCGACACGTGACCAGTCTGCGGGCGTGCCTTCGTCTGGCGTCTCACCCTCTTTCGCTTCAGCTGCGGTATGGGCGCGGTATTTTATGGCGGCAAAATCCAGCCAGGCGTCTATCAACTCCACCTCGGGCCGTTGCTGCTTTAGCGCGGCAAAATGATCTGCCAGAAGTTCCGAGCGATCGACCAACATGAAGCCCGGTAGCAGACTCAACATCGCTTTTCGGAAAGCCTTGTCCCTTTCTTCAGTCACTTCGGGTAGCGCCACCAACGCTACACCCTCTATGTGCTGAATCATGCCGCCGGCCACTCGCTGGGTAAGTGCTTTTTGGGTGATCTGTTGAATCAGAAGCGCTTTATCTTCAGCGTCGCTGCCCGTATCAAAATCAATGTCTTCAAGTGAAAAGTTGCACTCGATGACCAGGCTGACCTCCATGTGCATCCGCCCTTCTTCATTGAACGGTGCCGTGCTGCCTTCTTTTGTGAGTGGGTTACGAGTCAACGCAAATACATACTCACCATAACCGGCAGGTTGGTAAGCCTGCACTTGGTGGTGGTGACAGATAACTGCACAGCCACCCAAGCTGACCCCCTGTTTTTGGGTGACAAACCGGGAGAGCGCGTGGGTAAAACCCAGAAAGTTGGATATTCCCGGAAAACCCCAGGTCAAGCCGGCAATGGCGTTCGCATTCTGTACCTGCATTCGCTTTAAAATAAGAAGCGACGTCATACGGCAACCTCCAGATCGTCTTTGAGCAGCAGCAGTTTTTTCTCAAGAAGCTTTTGCCACTCTCGAAACTCCGCATCGCTGGTATGAAGAACATCAGATTTGAAGTTGATCTTCTGATTTAGCCAAGCCGCAAACTGACGCGCAATTTCGCCCTGCCACTCGTTTTTTTCACGCTCGGCTTTGAACGCGTCATCCAGTTCACCGCGCTGCGGATCCAGCCAGAGTTTCTCAGCCGAGCTCAGCTCAGACTCTGTACTCCAGCCACGCTGTTTAACTTGACGCTGAATTTCTGCCGCATAAATAAATAAGGTATCGACTAGCTCATCGATCAACCCTGCCCTACGATCACGGAGTTCTCTGGTGCTAGTGCGTTTGAACGTACTTTCTAGATGGCGTTGAAGAAACTTCGCCGTTTTCCAGGCACGACGGTCATACTCGCGCCAAAAGGCATTTTTACCGCCTTTTGGCACCACGGCTTTTGGGTCCCATTTGGGCGGCTGGGACGATAGTAAAAATCCGCGACCGTAGCGTTTTGTATTCAATTGGGAAATATTTTGCGGCTTAGTCCCACCAAAGCTCTGCATGGCCACGTTTAGATAGACCACCAAATCATCAGGGTGATACTTCCCGGCTTTGCGAGCTTGTCGTATCGACTTAGTGTTTTCGGAGTAAAAACTCGCCGTCAGCCTTTCGTATAGATTCTGGCTCAACGACGAGGCGTATAGTGGGCTAATCAGGTGATAGCTGTCCGACGTTGGAAAGTAGAGTTGTTTGGCGAGCTGCCCGGAGGCGAGGGCCTTGTCTTTCAAGGCCGCTTGAAAGCCTTGTACCCATGCTGATGCTTGTTCATCGTTCGCTGCCAGCGCGTTTAACGCAGGGCTTTCACCGGCAGCGATTTCATCAAGTAGCGCTTTACCTTTCCATTCAAGTTGTAGCAGTCGGGCAACATCCAGAGCGGCTGCATTGCCGACAACATCCACTCTCAGATCCGCGAGTGCCAGTGAGTTGACGTAGCACTCGTTTTGGGTGAATTTGTCTTTATCCTCCTGTCGGAGCAAAACGCCAGCGCTTCGAGTATCCGAGTGCGTGTATTTAGGCGCATGAGTGACCATGTTGATCTGCCCAGCCCGTCTGGCGGCATCCGTCAGCCAGCTCTCAGGCCGGTACTGACCGATCAGCGTTGCTCGGTCACGCCTCAGGGCATCTTCCACCTCGTTGAGTTGACCTGCCAGCGTGTCATTGCGCTTCTTTTCAGAAGCTTTATCAAAGGCCTCTAACTTTGTGGCCAACCGCTCCGCTATAAACGCTAACACCTTATTGGCCAGCGACTTTTCGGGCTCATTCACGTTTATTCTCCATCTCCATACGGAACCAAAATTAGATATTTTGCACCTGTGAAGTTGTAATTTTAAATTTATTGACTTTAAATCATTAAAGCACAGGTTTGGATTATCGCAATCGCATCAAGATTTTTATCTTGTGCCTGTGTTGCTATTAACTGCCGAAAAGCAGCTCAGAAATATGACGTTGTCATTTACGCCTATACTGCCGAAGGGCAGCCATGGCGAGCCCTAGGGCTCGCCAAATACACCCAACAACGAGTTGTACTGCCAAACTTCCGCCTCACGAAGACGTAATTCCGTATACTTTCGGGAACAGTCCCCAACCTCCATATCAACTTTCTCAGCCATTTCCGCGATCAAGTGTTTGGGGTCCGTATCGATCCATGCGCTCACCCGCTCGCCTACGTCCAACCTGGCTGATTCAAACCTCTCTGATTGCGGCAATGGATCCTTATCAGGCAATATCTGACAAAACTCAGGCGCTTCCGTTTCATCCTCCTGGTAGAGCACAAAGATTTCTTCAGGGCCGGATTGCCGAAACGGGGTTTTGCACTGTAACTCACCGCACCAACTTGGATTGTGCCGCCACCACAGCGATGCATGGATAGGCAGGTCAGGATGCCCGAACAACTGAGCACGCAAATGAGTGTGTTCCAGATCAACCAGACTATGGTGCGGTTTTAGATCTTCATTTTCCTGTATCCGGGGCACTGCACTGACGTACTGATATTCAGCTTTTTGAAGAATTTCTGCGAGATCCCAGCTGGACAGGTAAAAATTTTTCGATTCAAATCCCGGTCGCTCATAGGCGATTGAAGCGCCCTTAAGAGCACGAATGTTTTTATTGAGGATTAATAGATTCGGTTGCTCGGGCGTGTGGCATCGGTGGCGCTGGATACGCCCCGCTAACTGAATCAACGAGCGCATGGAGCTTGGCTCTGCAATGGCCCAGTCATAATCATGATCCCGGCCCACTTCGGTGACCGGGCTGCCCAAAACCACAAAGACATGATGAGCTTCTGGATAGCGGGATAACGCCTTTTCTATGACAGGATGCCGCCAGACTGCCTGCTCGTCATTCCGATCCAACACGGCATCCAGCACCGCCTCTATGCGAGACCGCATGAGCAAGGGGTATTGGCTATGGTAAACACAGAAATGCAGCCGAACATTATTAGGGACAGGCATAGCCAGTAAGGCTTTAGCCACCGCCACCAGCGGATTGATATTGGCCATGCGGATCAGGCCAAAGGAGGCGGACTTACCGCTTATTTGATCCTGTGAGTGGTGCGCATCGTGAAGCTCGAAAATGCTGCGGTGCAATGCCTGTGCAACGGCTGCGCATACCTCGTCAACCTCGAGGCTGGCCGGATTAACGGATAACAGCTGGGCAAAGCGCAGACGCTGGTTCGCCTTCGCCAGCTTTTGGATGCGCTGGTCAACAAAGGCCTCGTGGGCGATTTTAAAGGACTCAGCTACCCCATAACCGGACTGCTTAACACCAAACTCGTCAAACCAGGCACAGACAGTTGGCTCATTGGTTCCCGGTGTACCACATGCACGGTTATAGACCTCGCGTCCCGCCGTGTAGGCCGCAAACAAAGCCTCCACCAGTGCCGGTGGCAGCGTCGCTGACGATAACAGTACACGTGAACCAAGCATACCGGCCCAGTTCACCAGACGGCATAAGGCTGGCAGGTCTTTGAGACCAAAATCGTCCGGCTCGTCCAACACCAAATCCGAGGTGAGCAGGCGCAACATCGGCGCGATCTGTTTACCCCCTCGGGCACCTTCTGTTGCAGGCATCAAATAATCGATAGTACTGACTAACACTGGCGCACTGACCAGTTGGTGCAGTCTGGGATCTCGTTTCAGCCATTCACTTAGCTGGCCGTCGTCAAGGCTGCCCTCATACCGCAGATGTTGCTCCTGGCCAAGAAGGTCTTCCGCCGACTCACTGCCCGACCGAGCGTGGCGACCTTCCGCCTCCATCGCGTCCTGTTTTCGTTGTTCGTGCAGTTGGCGCACCGCCTGCGATCCGACCAACACGGCCAGGTCTTCAGAGTCCAGATGCAACTTGTCGCTAAACGCATCGCCGGTTTGGAGTGTTAGCGTGCGCAACCCCAAAGCGACATTGAAGCGACAGCCCAACCGTTCGTTGGCAAGGCCGTACATAATGCGGGCATTGGCGAAGGTTTTGCCACAGCCGGTTGACGCCATGTTGACGCCAAAGAAACCATTCTGCTCAGATCGTTGCGACACGTTCTTGGCAAGGTCATAGGCTTTATCCTGCCAGCGGAAGCGGGAAACCGTGACACGCTTTTTCAATGCTTTAAGGCGGGTAATGGCCGGTAAGTTTTTGCGAAGGCCGGGCAGACGTTTGGCCATCAATACTGCATTGTGCCCAACCCCGATATTGTGCTCATCGAGCCTTTGCTTGGGCTGCCGGGTTTCCCGATCTGTGTTGGCGTTAGCCTTGTACTGCTTGTCCTGCCATTTGGGGGTAGGCTCCGATGCCGAATAACAATGGTCCGCCAGCATCAGAACCAATCGTGCCAGGTGACTGGTGAACCGATCCTGCAGCCAATCATGTTCCATCAGTTGCGTGTGTGCCAATGCTCGCTTGGCGATGCTCTGGGCCTTACGGCACCAGGTTTGGCTGGTTAGCGGTGTACCTTGAGGGAAACTCCATACGTCATCCCAGTCTTTCGCGGTCCAGTCAGTGTAGAGCGCCTGGGGTGAGTTCCAGCTTGCGTTAAATTTCTTACCGGTCATCCAACGATCAATACTGTCGGATCGCGGCTCTTCCCCGTGTTCTCTTTCCTGCCGTGGGAACTCCGGCAGACGATGGTGGGTGACGATAAGCCAGGCAACCATTGAGGCCAGCGGGCGTTCGGCCAGTGCTTTAAACGGGTTTTTGAAAGAGCCCTGTTTGTCCCGAATCAGCCGGTCGAAAAGCTCTCGCTCCATATCCGGTGATGCCTGTTGAAGGCGATCGAGCCAGCTCTTGTCATCCAACTCGCCAATAAATGCCTGAAACAGACGCAGGCTCACCCACTCATGACGAATAGGCTCACTGCCCTTTCCTGTGTAAGTCGGCTTGAGTTTCTTTTGGAACAGTGTGTTGGCTTTACCAAAGTCATGGAACAGTCCGGCAATACCGGACAGTATCGAAATGGATTCTGCCGTGTGCCACTGGTTTTCATCGCCAACGCGCAGTACGTCGCGGCTGGTGGTATTGGTCGGCACCGCACCCTCGGCGTTGAACCGTCCGGCGTCACCCACAACCCATATAAGCTCGCTGTGATCTTTGCCTCGTATCCAGTGACAGGCGACGGCGGTATTTTTTCTGGCCGTCTTCTTCAGAAGTTTTCTAAGAGTTATCAGCCCCTCCATCGTGATAGGCGTTTGCCAGGTGCGGTCACCGCGACGCTCTGCAAACTGGTCCAGTACCCGGCGCGTCTCTTTCAACGCGTTTTTACTGCACTGGGAAACCAACAACACATTCATGACGCGGAATTTCCAACTGAAAAGGCGATGTCTTTTAAGGTATCGATCATGAAGTCCAGCGCTTCTGAACGGGTGAGCGCTTCAATGCAGTTACGCCGGAATTCCTGCTCTTCGTCTCCCCGAGCAGCTGAAATGAACGCTTGCGGTAAAATCACCGCATCCTTGACCAAATCTGCGGCATCGAATACCAGGCCGCCACGACGGGTTTTACCATGAAGAACCGCCAGGCCGTGGGGCAACCCCAATACCCAGGTCGCTGTCGCTCCGAGTCCATACGCCAGGTAGTTGCCATGATCAAGAAATCGGTTTGCTGGATCTACACCTGCGCCACGCTTAGAGCGGGTAAAATCACCGTAATTCATTGCTTGTACGGCAAGTTTGAACAGTTGCTTGGTCAGTCTGGCCTCTTCCGTCAGCAAGTGAGTGACGTCTGGTGAGGAGCCGATTTTGTCGCGGCTATTCTCAACAAGACCCAGCAGTCTATCGGGGGATATGTCGAAGCCGCTCTCCCTGAGTTGCCGGTTATTCAGCCAAAGCTTTTCAAGTAGCCCAAGACGTGCCAATTGAATGCGTTTGGCGGCCTCAAGACGCTTATCGTCATCAAACCAAAAGCCCACCCAAGCCTGAAGGTATTCTGTCGGCCGGTATTCGCTTTGCGGTGTGAACCAGGCCACCTCAATATCAACTTCGTTTGCGCTGAATAGCGGCGTACCGCCACCACCACAAAATCCAACCAGGACGCCCGCTTTTGCCAGTTCCCGCATGGCAGCTTGTGTAATGGACGTACCCGTTCCGAGCATTACTGTCGTGGTGTTCGCAATGGGAATATTCCAGTAAAGGGACCGTTTACCCTCATCCGTGACGAACTCCACTCGACCGCCATTGACCAGAACCCGGCAATGCTCCAAGTAATAAATGTTGGCACGTTTTGAATGCAGTATGGTCTTTAGATCACTGGGGGAAAAATCATCCATGGTCACCTCTTTTCCATCATTAACGAACATGCAGTACTTGTAACACCGCTGCTGCACCCCAGCGTGCACCACTGGATAAAAGATTAGTAAATTTTGTTCATCGCCCTGACCTTCTGCTCCACTTTCTCCCGCAAACCAACCGGCCCTAACACCCAATGTCATCAACTTAAGCCCCAGAAGTTCAGCACGGCCTGCTGAGCCAGCGTAAATAACGAACAGTGAGGAAGCCTGTTGTTGGAGCACCAGGCTGTCAAAGCCGGATTCTAACCCGAAATCAGCTCCAGAGAGCGTCAACGCGGTATTTTTTGGTGTGGCATAGCGGTTTCAGCGGTATTCAGGGCGAGCGCCAACCGACCGGTGGCTCGCACAGTCTGTCAGGAAGTCTTGTTTAACGCCGTTGGGGGTAGTGTCGGTCAGCGAGTCGGTTTGTACCCTTCACAGCCTTTGGCGGCTGGCCGTTTTCGGCGTCGTGGGCAGCTTCGCCCGGGGCGCACCGCACTCAGACCGTTACCCATCAGACGACACAGATTATCCAGGGCCTCGCGGCTGGGGCGCACCAACAGGGCGACGAGGGTATGCTTCAGCCGGGATACGCCCTGGGTGAAGTTTGCCTTCCAGGCCCGCTTTCGGTGGGCGGTTTTGCGCTCAATATCAGGCTGCTGCAGGGCCTGCATCAGCAGGGCCAGGTTCTTGAGCAGTTGGCAGGCGTGGATATCCTGCTGTAC
>Ga0307951_1000794_pt1 | contig 18571 bp, 20 predicted proteins | sample OrgLakmetagen374_FD_201842 | JGI IMG/M metagenome (GOLD analysis project Ga0307951, IMG submission 201842) | Saline water microbial communities from Organic Lake, Antarctica - #374 | ecosystem: Environmental > Aquatic > Non-marine Saline and Alkaline > Saline | place: Antarctica: Organic Lake... | reverse complement strand
GCAATGCGTAAATTGTAAGTTTGGAATCGATTGCTGGTAATTTGCCTGAACTCACCCCCGCGGCCTACTTGGGGACATTCTGTGCATTTCTATGACCAGGCACCCAGACCCCCCCCTTTCATCAAATCACCCAACAAGGGTGCCATTCGACTGGGCTTGAGCTGAGGGTTTAACCGCCCCACAACCTACCCCTTGTACCAGGTAGGCAGGGTCGGTGGCTTGCGTCTTGTGCAAGGCCGCAGTGCACTCAGGTGAGAGCGGCAGGCGCCCAGCAATTTAAGGGGCATTTAAGTTAAACAGCAGTGTTCACACACTTACCAGGTAGGCAGGGTCAGTGGCTTGCGTCTTGTGCAAGGCCGCAGTGCACCCAGGTGAGAGCAGCAGGCGCCCAGCGATTTAAGGGGCGTTTAAGTTAAACAGCAGTGTTAACACACTTACCAGGTAGGCAGGGTCAGTGGCTTGCGTCTTGTGCAAGGCCGCAGTGCACTCAGGTGAGAGCAGCAGGCGCCCAGCATTTTAAGGGGCATTTAAGCAGTGTTAACACACTTACCAGGTAGGCAGGGTCAGTGGCTTGCGTCTTGTGCAAGGCCGCAGTGCACTCAGGTGAGAGCAGCAGGCGCCCAGCGATGCGATCACTGTTGAGCCGATTGTAGAAGGACTGCAAGTCACGTGTGTGCGGCAATGAGATGGGCAGTGGGATGTGGATTGCAGTGACTGCTGAGCATGGTTGTTCCAAAATATTTGAGTTGCAGTTATGTGGGAGGTTTAAAACACATGCCGCTCACAGTCCTACAGCACGAGCGGTCGTGTAGTATGGGTTGACAGGTGGGAGGTTCTTGAGGTGGCTGCAGGGACTGCAAATATGGCCCTGTCTGCAAAGGCAAAACATAATTACATTCACATATGAAGACCAAAAGCCATAAGCATGCTTGTGCATAACTAAGAATGTATATTATACATCCTCGACAAGTGGCTTCCCTGCCTAATGCCTGCTACAAAGACAATATATTTCCTCAACCGTGGCATTCCTAAGTCATTGTTGTTAGTACACACCACTTGCTGCTGCTTGCCCAGCTCGTGCGCAGCCGCCACAAATGCGGGCAGCCTTGTCTTTCCTGGCTCATCAGGCAGCACCCGCCCAGACCAGATCGGAATGGCTCCCAGTTGAGCCGGCTTCTTCTGCGGGCAAGAGTGGGACAACACATCATTGTTAGCGAGTACAATAAATTGTGGAAAGCACGCTGGGGGTGGCTCACGATCAAGCTGGATTGTTGTCAGCAGGTAAATGAGTGGGACAAACAGCATTGCCGCAGCACGTGAAGATGATGAGGGAATGTACGCACAGAGCATACAAGAATCCCAATTAAGCTGGCTTCCTTGCAAGAATATGACAGTGTGGAGAAGCAGATGCCCAAAACGGAAAACGCTCACTGGTGAGCGGTCACCCCAAATAGATAAAAAGAAGAGTTCGTCTGGGTAGGAATGAGGTTTAACGATGGATCTAATCTGTTTTTTATGGGAGCGTTGTGAGGACAGGCTGGGTTGTATGTGGCAGGCATGCACAGCAACGTTTTGCCGCTGACTGTGTACATGAGAACTAGGCACTTACTGTGTTGAAGGAACTACACTGACAAGGTGTTTCCTGTTCCAGATGCTTTTTACAATTAATATTTGCATGGCAATACTAAAGCAAACAGTTTAGTCCGATATCCAAGACAGCCTTACCAGGTCTCCCGGGATGTAATCAAAAATGCAGACCATATCTACGTAGGCTGGTTTGCGCTCAGCCTCGTGATTGATCTCTCGTAATGGGCCGCGGTGCTCCTGCGTTTAGAGGTGAAACACACATAATCAAGGTACACACGATGCTATTTGTGCTCCTGTGTTCAGAAGCAAGACACACACAATCGAAGTACACACAATGCTATTTGTGCTCCTGCGTTTAGAAGTAAGACACACAATCAAAGTACACAAAATGCTCTCCTGCGTTCAGAAGTAAGGCACACACAAACAAAGTACACACGATGCTATTTGTGCTCCTCGTTCAGAAGTTAGACACACACAATCAAAGTACACACGATGCTGTTTGTTGCGCAATGATAACAACAAGGTATAAGACCAGACTACCATGTGTCGATAACTAGTCCTTATGTTGTGTTACGGAAGGCAGATAGTCAACTCAAAGTCTTCAAAGCAGCAGCAGCATACTATTTCTAGTAATATTACTGGCTAATCACGTGTATGCGTCTCTGCTGTAAAACAACGCGCAGGAAGAAGAACAGCACGTTTAACCACAAGGAAAAAAGAGCAGGCAACCTGCTTGCAACATTGCGCACCATATGTGTATTCGTCCAAGACTACTATTTGGCGTGATTTTTGAGGAGATGCAACTCAATGCTTGTTTGCCAACTCCCTTGACTGAATTTGGACTCATGGTACTCCAACAGAGCCGCCGACCTGCTATACAACAACCCACCATGTCCTCCTGTTGCTGCTGCTGCTCCCGCAGAGCAGCACCCTCTGTACCCCCGCCCCCACGGCCAGCATGACCAGTACTACCGCTGCCAACGCCCCTGCATTTGCGTGCATGTGTGTATCTGTGCGAGTGTGTATCTGTGCGAGTAAGTATCTGTGTGAGTGTGTATCTGTGCTAGGTGCACTTGGGATGGCTTGGTCAGGCCTTTATTATCGTGAAGTTTGCAATTCATCCGGTCACCGCACGCGCAGGTGTGTGCGCATGCATGGGCTTCTGGTAGTGTCCATGTGTGCAAGTGAGTACGTGTATGTGGATGTAGGTACTGCATACATAATTCATTGCGTGCGTGCATGTAGTTCACTGAAAACAAGCTAATGCGTGCCTGTTGCTGCTGCCTCTTCCTCTGCTGCTGCTGCCTCCACCTCCACTGCGGCCACCCCTTGTACCTCCTGAGGCTGGCGTGGGCTGAAAAGCAAGACAGCAGGTTGCAACGCTTTCAGCTGTGTAATAAGTCGCACGTAATTGCAAACATGCACAAGTGGTGATGTGGCAGCGTCACATATTGAGAATCGACGATAAAAAAGAGTATCTATCCTTTTGACGCATTTGGCGTTTTTACTCCGACACTATTTTTCTAACTAAAAGCGTTCTTGTGCAATGGGGCTTGGTACGTCACAGAAACACGTCTCCTGCTTGTGTGCTAAAGCGCATGCACCTTATTACCGCACCCACCAAGGGACAACGTGCTGCACGGAAACAGGAACAAGATGTAAGTGCTCAGTTAAGGGGAAAATGTGTGGTAAATCAGCAGTAAATCAGTCCTGTTTGGTGTTTGGTGTACGGAAGCTAACAGATCAAAAGGTTGATACCTCTATCAGCGTAAGGTTTGATCTTTTTTCAGCATCACAAATGGGAGCTCCACGTATTTGCAAACACGCTTCTGAGTGCAAAACACACTTTCAGTAACTCATGGCAGCGTCACCCACTTGTGTAGTGTTTGCACCAGGAGTGTGGCGGGACACACTTTTAGTAAATCATGGCAGCGTCACCCACTTGTGTGGTGATTGCACCAGGAGTGTGGCGAGAAACACTTTTACTAAATCATGGCAGCGTCACCCACTTGTGTGGTGATTGCACCAGGAGTGTGGCGGGATGCACTTTCAGTAACTCATGGCAGCATCACCCACTTGTGTGGTGTTTGTACCAGGAGTGTGGCGGGAAGCAGACCCCCCACCCCCTGGAAGACGACCACGTCCACGTCCACGGCCGGTGTGTGGTGTGGAATTACCGTGAGGCAGCGCTTCTCCCACAGCAGCCCTGCCCACGATTTGCCAATGCTCCTCGACCTCCTGCGAGGTGAGAGAGTAGAGCAGTGTGTGTTTGAATATTGCATGCCACTGCCACATCTATGGGCAGTTCCGTGCGGTGCGGTTGTGTGTCAGGTGCCATGGGGCAGAACTTCTCCCACAGCAGCCTTGTTCACTATTTGCCAGTGCTTCTCTTCCAACATGGGATGAGGAAAGTGTGACAAAAGGGACACAGACTGATACGTGATAAGGTTTGTCGACCTTGAGCCTCCAATCATTTTTATTCCTTTGCGGCATTTGTCCGACATTCCTATCATGTGGGAACCTAGACAGGTGCGTGATCTCCTTGAAAAGGAGATGGATTCTAAGCATCGTAATTTAAGTGATGGAGCCCTGTGTGTGTTAGTACCCACAACCACACCCACACCCACACCCACAACCACACCCACACCCACACCCTGTTTCTTTGTGTTAAAGGTGCAGGAAGAGAAAGGAAACAAGATTATTATTCTTATACAGAAACACAATGCAGTCACCTTTTGGCACAGCCAACGGTTTGCAAGGAGATACCTAGGGTCACCCAGAATTGCACATTATAAGAAATAAATGAACGCAAGCATATGCATGGCAATGGTTACCCTGTTGACATCCATCAGCCCACCTTTTGCATCTTTTGAACGTTGTCCTCCCCCCCCTCAATTTCGACCACCTCCTGCTGTCGAGCTGAGATCCTCCTCTGCCTCTCCGCCTCATCGGGGTCAAGCGAAAGGCCCTGCCCTGTGTGTGCGTGTGTGAGAAGGTACAGAGCGTGCTGTCTGACTCATGCCCCATTAATCGGCTTCATTGTAACATTTGGACAAACATCAGTCGCAATTAGTTAAACTAATCAGATATAACCCTGTTAATGGCTACAATTTGTTATGTACTCGACCAACAAAACCAACACTTAACCCACGCTTCCGTTCATGTGACTTTGCATTCTAGCCACTTGACCTTGCCCTTAACTTTAATTGAGTCCTCTTTGGAGTCTGAAATTTCGAGCTTGCTTCCTACATCCAGCAACCACACCAACGCAATTTCAAGCTTATACAAACCTATTACCTTTGGGTGCGAGTCCTGCCAGCACTTTGGGCTCGTACCTGAGCGGTATACAAACAAAATGTTGATGATGTGTCAATCATAGGGGCGGTTTATGGGCATCATCATTACGCAGAAGGGGAGGATGGCTCACAAACCAGTAAGTTCAAGGACTTTGTGCACGAACAAGTGCACACCTTAGCAACGCATTGGGCAGCATCAACCTCTGCATCGTCAGCTGGTACAACAAGGCGAACAAGGCAAAGCGTCCAAGCATGCTGCGCTAGGCGCAAATCAAAGCAAAGACTAACCAATGCCCTTATGTTTGGCGTAGAAGTATGCCACTGGCTCCTGCTAAAAGCGCGTACCTGACGCAAAGCACAAATGGCTTAATGCCTTGGTGCTTGGCGTACAGGGATGCGGTGATGTCGGCCATTTTCAGGATGGCTGGCTTGTAACTCTCCAATTGAAACAGGGGCTGCATAAGGACACATAAGGATGCCAAAGCTGTGTTTATGTGTAGGGTTGGCTAAAACCATACATTTATAGGTATATACGGTGTACATACGGTATTTTTAGCAGGGAAATCACCATACATACAGTCATATACGGCGTGTATATACGGTTCTGGCCAACCCTATTTATGTCACCTTAGTGGGGAATGAAAGAGGTTGGAAGTACACATTAATCAAATGGTTTGTATGGCGACAAATTTGCAGAGAGTTGTTAGCAATCCTCTTGAAGTGCGTCATTTTAGTGACACCTTACTCGCGGGATGTTAGGAGTTTCAAAGCACGCATCGGATTGCTTGGAGCTTGAACCCAGTGGTTTTACAGTTTTGTTTCACAGTCATGTTCCATCTTTCACAGCTGTGTTTAAATTTATTTAAACTGAGCATACACATGCAACATGATAGCTCTCACCAAAACAGGACACCAGCCCAGTACTAACCTCTCTTTTGTCTGCGTCCTTGCCCCCCATCCTCAGGCCCAGAATTTTGATGGTGACAGTGGGTCTGCGCGTGTGAATGTGCAAATGTGTGTGAGTGATCATGTAGTGTTTCCATGCATGAGTAGCCAGTCGTGTGTGCAAGTGAAAGCCCATGCATAATTTGTGTGTCTTTACGTATGCGTGGAAGGATAAGTGCGTTGGGAACTCATGCACCTGGGTTAAAATGTGCATCCTCATGCGTGCACCTGCTCACACACCTAGGACAAATGTCTGACTGACGCAGACAGTAAGGGAGGCGCTGCCAGAGGATCCTGTCAAAGCCGTGCAGGTGGAGATGGTAGGCGGAGGCGACCTGGGACAAAGATGGCAACGAGAGGATGTGATGTTGTATTAAGAAGTAAGGAAAGTTTAATTGGAAGGGTGAGCTGACACAGAGGGGTCGTAAGCGTTGGCATTTAAGGCAGGGTGGGAAACAAAGATAGAGGACCTTCACAATTGGGTTGAAGCAGCTTGAGGGCCATTATTATTAATCAAAGTATTGTCTCACAAAAACAATTGTAACTGCAGCGAGAACAAGCTTGCCGTGATGAGGAGAACATGGTTGATGTGTGCCTTTATTTGAAAGCCAGGTCTACTGCACACAAAAGCAGCTTGAGCACAAGATAAACGACAAGTTACAACACTGTGTGCCGAAGTAACTCGTGGAATGGTTACAAATGAGAAACCTTTATTTGAAAGCCAGGTCTACTGCACACAAAAGCAGCTTGAGCACAAGATAAACGACAAGTTACAACACTGTGTGCCGAAGTAACTCGTGGAATGGTTACAGATGAGAAATCCCATATTTGAAAGCCAGGTCTACTGCACACAAAAGCAGCTTGAGCACAAGATAAAAGAAAAGTTATAACACTGTGTGCAAGAGTAACTCGTGGAATGGTTACAAATGAGAAAATGGAGACATGAGCAAAAATGAAGTCAGCTTTTTAAACCAATTTTCAGCAATTAAGCTCAAGTGAGCTTTTTTAACACAAAGTGGGACCGGTTTGGCCGGGGACAGTACAGCACTGACCCCAAGCATCTACAGAGGTCCATATTACCATGGGTGCACATCATAGAGGTCCTTATTACCATAGGTGCACATCACCTAATATTACCATAGGTGCATGGTAATATTACCATAGGTGCACATCACCTACACATATAGAGGTCCATATTATTATAGGTGCACATCACTTGCCTCATTGCAAACCTGCTCCAGCAGCCAAGCATCATCTACAAGCCAAGCAATTGTAAACAGGCAGCGCTCTATCACAAAGCAAAAGCAGTCACAGGCACGTGTACACGTTACCTGCTTCTGCAGCCACTTCTGCACTTCCTTGTCACGCAGCATCTGCAGGACTTCAGGGCGCAGCTGGGTTATGCTGACAAGTGTCCCGCTGCTACTGACCTCAGTTGTCTGCGATGCCCTGTGTATTTGTGTTAAGATTCCGTGAATCATTTGCCATGCTTTCGCGAGAGTGAACTTGAGAAATGCTTGTGCACACAAGTGCGCGTGTGCAATCTTCAGGAACATTTGCGAGTTAACCTAGCTGATTACGCCTCTCATTAAAATGTGCCCTGTGCCATGTGTTCAGCAATTCTTTTTCTCTCTCTCTCTTTCGTGACTTTGTTGACCACAGCGGTGATACTGGTGTCCTGACCAACAAGGACAACACTCCCCCACTCACACTCTGCGGCAGCAATCTCAGCTCTTGCACCTGTGTGTTTACGTCATGATGCATCCTGATAGGCCTGAAATTCAGCACCCGTTCCCTTCTATCTGCTTTGCCAACCTACACACCCACCTCTGTGTTTGAAAGTCGTGCCTCCTTGTGATGAAGCACTGATATTGCTTCACATCCTGCTGGCCCGCACACTGCTGCGCGTGTGCCTCCTGCCACTTTTTAAAGTCTGCTTCCAGCTTTGCACCCTGAGCAGCAGTACAACGAATATTGGCTGGCATTTCCCCCAGAAAGGAACCCTATAATGCACAAGACATCATACTCGGTATAAGGTGAACCAAGGCGTAGAATTTGTAGGACTTACCGTTATAGGAGAACAGAGATAGAGCTTCTTTTCGAATAATTGAGCAACTGGAGCCTCTTAAGGCCAAACCGACTACCGTAAGAACTCCCCGATCATGAGAAACAAAGGAAATCATGTATAGGGAGCAAGAGGATTGCAGGCCGAGCCTGGGACCATCTACAGGTGAAAGGTGAAAGTGATTACCGGCACTGGAAAAGGCACGCCACTTCTGGGCAAGTTTGGCGGCAGAACCACACCGATATGAGCAGCGCCATGTGCTTGTTAGGGTGTGGTGGCTGTGTAATTTCCTTTGGCCGTTCTCGCTACCAGTGCACACCTGCTGCCTTACCGGTACACACCTGCTGCCTTACCAGTACACACCTGCTGCCTTTCTAGCTATCAGCACGCACCTGCTTACAATCCTTATCCATGCCGTTAGTGATTGCACTTCTGAGCATTTCTTTTTTTCCTTCCCCACCCGAACAGCCCCTGTGACTTGGATATCAACAATGTTTGCACTACCTGTGTTATTGATATTTCATAACCTACCTGTACAGCCCCTGGGACTTTGGTATCAATGGTGATGTGGTCCCCTGCAGCGCAACAGTAAAAGAAAGTTATATGCCACAAACGTGCTGGCCTGCACTTTTGGGGTATGAGGGCGAGGAAGGATTGGCATATTGAGAGGCACTCCAGGTCCGCAAGGGCACGGACAAAGTGAATGCCAGGATTACTAGCTGTGAACCTTTGCAAAGGTGTTTGTAAATTTTCCTGCATCATCTGCAACCAAGAGCGCTCTATCGTTTCATGCTTTTTATGTGAAGACAAAGGTAGCTACACATGTGCACATGTGCTACTATCCAAACGTAGTAGCAGAAACGGCAAATTGAACTACGTGTTATTAGTCATACTCATACATCCACCTTTGCCTGTCCACCTTCTTACCAAAGAAGAACAGGGCATGCAGACCTCGGCCGTAGCGGTTGAAGTGGCGATTGGTGTAACGCTCCAAAGCAAGAGGCAGGTGGCTGCATGCACGCGGGAGTGTCTGTGTGTCTGTGTGTCCGATGGTGCGTGTGTGTGTGTGCATGTCTGTATGTGGATGGGGTGCCGGTGTGGGTGCTGCCGTACAACCACGTGCGTGCTTCGTAGCAAGGGGGGTGAGAGTGTGTGTGCATTTAGGCGGGGAAGAGGGGCAGGTACAACAAAGACAACCACACAACCTCTCAGTGCCTTGAGGGTCTTGTGCGCGCGCAACATACCCTAACCCAACCCTGTTCTGTACTCGCCTGCGACCCAGCACGGGCGGCCCAGCTGAGTGTGAAAATGAGCTAATCAGGATGCGCTCAAGTATTGCCTCTTCCATGCCATGGCCTGCAGAGGGGTGGCATTGGGGGTATTTATCAAAGGAAGGCGACGTAGTGGAATGAAGCTGTTCGGGCAAAACATCTGATTGCTGGCTGGCTCCAAGCACCAAAGGCCTGAACTTTGTGTGCTTCTGTAGTGCGTCTAGTGTGTTAAGCATGGAAGTATGTTACGGAGTGCATATGTTTCCAGGTCGTAACATGCATATTCATGACCCAGTGGTCCACAGTTTCTAGCTCTGAAGTTGATTGTTGTAAAGAGCATGTGATGGATTGGTCTTAACAAAAAGTAAATCCGTTGTGTTGACCTAAGACCCTCACGTGTTTAAAGGGCGTAAAAGAGTAATGTTAGTGTACCCCCCATCCGGGTCACTCACCATTGTCCTCGACGACAAGGGTCGCCTGCTTGTCGTCTCTGGAGTCTTTCAGCTCCACTGTCACCTGCAAGGGGTGGGCAGAGCCATGTAAAAATAGGTTTTAACCGCTGTCATCCACCGCCCAGGCTCGTAACCAGCTTCAGTTCAATGAAGCAATTATCAGAATGGGCAAGGGAGTGGCACTGGCCTACTTCCCGAGCAGTCTTCTGCATGCCCTTTGTTGCTCTGTTGTATGTTAAAATAATTTGAAGAAGCAACAACGTTACTTATAAGCACCAAAAACCTGAGTAAAAATAAATCTCCAGGACCGGACGGAATCATAAATGAGCTGTGCATGCTTCCTGCAGAAATCCAAACACCATACACATGTGCTGTGCATGCTTCCTGCATAAATGAGATATGCATGCTTCCTGCAGAAATCCAAACACCATACACATGCTCCTGATCATCATGTGGGCTACCGGCTTTACACCCAAAGCCTGGAAGACAAGCAACACAGTTTGTATAGACAAGGACAAAGCAGGCAAAACTGAGGTGCCCTCCTACCGCCCGATTGGCCTGGCAAATACCCTTTGTGCAAACTTTGGACATGTCTTACCACCAACACACATTGTACGAGTAGTATAAGGAGGCCTCAGGGCCTGACAAGCGCTCACCAAGGGGGGCTGCTGGCGTCTGTCCTTGTCCTTGCTCCACGTGGCAGAGATAGCGTTGTCCAGGAGCTCTGCGTGGAAGCGTTCAAGGGTATGAGACTGGTCAGGCATGTGAGTTGTTTTAAAGAAGGGGGGGTAAGAAAGTGGGATGCGCTGAACAGTGCCAAAATTAGGTGGTCAAAACGTTTACTTCAAGCAGGAAATTATGAATCAGGCAGGAAAATATGAAGCACGACGTTTTTTGAGCTTAAAAGAGGAGAACGTGCTGCTGTCTTGTAAAATTGAGTAAGGCCCAAAAGCACAAAACTGGAACTAGAAAATATAGCCAACACTCACCGAGGAGCATGTCCAGAATTGTGAAGTTTTGGGCCTGTTGCAAGGTGCAGAAAGAACAGACATCAATTCTGTCACTTAATAGTTATGCTTTGAACGTTTCTGGTCTGCTGGCCTACCAAAAGTTTTTGAGGTGCTACATGACAGTCCTTTTATTGTTCCCATAACTAGTATGAACACGAGGCTCCTTACGCCCACAAAGGCAGCAACATGCCAGTGTCCAAAATGGTGCACACACCACTTTTTCGTCACCTCACCCCTCACCTCTTGCCTTGCAGCCATGGGTGCTGGTATGGCCTGCACCTCACGAGTTTCAGACTCGTATAACCGTCTGTTCTCAAGACTCCGGGCCATGAGGCGCAGCCTCATGTCTGGGGGTATGGCCTGTGGGTGTGTAGAAGGGTTGTTGAAGAAGAGCTCGTTGTCAGAAGCACACTGATGGGACTTTTAGCAACGCATGTGATAAGTTTCTCTCAAAAAAAGAAGAGGACATTTCCAAGTGTTGATGGGCTCCAAGTACCATTATGCCGCCTGCAACTGACCTGTTCATATGCCAGGCGCCTGTTTGCGTCCCATGGGTACGCATTGAAGATGGTTCCACCAGGGAGCTTGTCCTCATATTGCGTCTGGACAAAATCCACAATTTCACCAACCGTCACATTTATGTTCCCTTCCAAGGTCAACTTTAAGCTGTGAAAGGGAGGAATATTTGTTAACGTATGCAAACCATGCTCAGTAGGGAACACGGGATTGTAGCTGTCACCTTTCATTTGGCTTTATAAACACCGTGACATGTATATGGGAGGTCTCAGGGTTGCCTGGATCGGGAGAAGGAAGAGCACTACCTGTGCCCTCCATCCTGAAAACCAATGTAATCGGGTTTCGGTATCAGATTCAGGGTAGGACACAAACAAAGCGCAGGCCTCTTGCATGACAATGCTACCTACTCTCACTACAAAGCGCAGGTATCATGCATTGACAATGTTACCTACTCTCACTACCCTAGCGCAATGATCACCTGAGATTTTCACACACCTGTCCTGGAAACAGGCAAGAACTAACAAAGATGAATCATTCCATTGAAAACAGATTCAAATTAAAAATAAAACAATAGTTGTGATATAGTCATTTACACAGGCACGATCCCTTACACATGCCATTTTCTCAACAAACAGTAAAGCTCCCACCCCTGCGAAGAGGTTGCCACCTCGTGCACGACAAGGTACTGTGACACCTGCTCTGACACACAACACACATGACACAACACACACACACACACACACACACACACACACACACACACACACACACACGCACACACGCGCACACACACACACACACACACACACACACACGCACACACGCGCACACACACACACACACACACACACACACACACGCACGCACGCACGCACGCACCCACGCATTCGCGCACGCTTAGGCATGCACATTCATGCGTGCACACAAATTAAAATGCAGCTAATCATATTTGCCTTCAATATTATTTATTCCAACCCCACGCACTCACGCACATAAGCGCGCATACAAATGCAAAACAATGCCCATTCATATAACATGCACACATGCGTTTTACAACGCAGGTGCTTGCAGCCATCCAATCGGACTTGTCCAAATATAAAGTTGGGCTCTGCAATATTTTTTGCCAGCATTCGTCCGCTTCTATCACAATCAATGAGAACTGCGATCCAGATGTTAGAACGGACATGGAGACCTTTCTGAGTGTCTGCGTGCCTGAGGTATGCCTTACACCTCTCACTCATCCTTAAGCTCTGCTGATACCAGCTGTCTAGATCTGAATGTAGCAACCTCGTACAGATAACTTCTTATGACAGAATAGTTTGCGACTTCTTCCAACAGCACGTGTCTTTTTTTTATTTTGTAGGGAAGGCAAGCGCCGTGGGTTCACACTGCTGAAGGTAAGGGAAGACCTGTTATTGCCACAAGAAGAGAGGGGGCAGTACCAACACGAGAAGACAGACAGACAGACTGACTGACTGACTGACATACAGACAGACAGACAGACAGACAGACAGACAGACAGACAGACAGGAAGAAAAAAAAAAAAAAAAAAAAAAGAAAGAAAGAAAGAAAGAAAGAAAGAAAGAAAGAAAAGGAAGGAAGGAAGGAAGGAAGGAAGGAAGGAAGGAAGAGGGAAGCGTCGTGAGCGACGCTGAAAAGTTAGCAAAGCCCATAACACACACACACACACACACACACACACACACACACACACGTTTAAACTAAATGTGTGGGTACAGCTCCATCTCAGCTTCCAACGCAAAGGACTTTGCATCATTATAACGGCACCATACAGCGTCACCCTCTATGCCTCAATGTGCAGGTCCTGACGACATGCCGGCGCACGTGAAGAGCTCAATGTTTGGTGAGTATGCTGTCTGTTTGCTGACTGTCTGCAACTTTTCCAGAGGTGGTGCAAGAGGCAAGCAACCTGTGTAGGGAGCGGCGTATAGCGCTATGAGACGCGCTTCTATGCATAGCGCTGTTTTGCGCTGTATAGCGATATAGCGCTATATTCTGCTAGATTCCAGCTGCTATATCTAGGTTTGGCCAGAATCGTATATATACATCGATAATGACTGTATATTTGGTGAATTCCCTGCCAAAAGTGTATATATACTGTATGTCCATGGGTCCACCGCCTCCCTGAAAAAATGAATATTTCTTGTTCAAAATGTGCAACCGCCCCACCTAAGAACCTAACACACTTGTATTTTTCAGCTTTGAACTGCAACCGACCCCCCCACACACTGCTCCCCCCAAAAGAGACGGAGTACATTCTGCTGGAACTTCATGACGGATGCAGATGGGGCTGGGGCTGGGGGTGCAGGGGCAGGGGCAGGGGCAGGTGGAGTTGGGGCTGGGGGATCAGGGAGTGCTGGGAAGGCTTCCTGACCACTGCTCAAAATTTTATACTTCCGCCACCGCCCCACAACTGCCCCCTTTAGAAATATTTTATATATAACCGCGCTTCCACCAAAAATCAAAAACTAGGGGGCGGTCAGGAGGGGTTTTTTATTTTGGATTTTGGATTTTTTGGGGTGAACACCCCTGAGGAACCACCCACCTCTAAAACCCCTCTTCCAAAGCCCCCACCAGACAAAATATACTTTTCGTACGGAGCATGTGTATGGTTCTGGCCAACCCTACTATGTATGTGGTTCTGGCCAACCCTAGCTATATCTGCCAGAACTCCTACTTGCAAGTCAAATTTCGGCATCAGATTTGGAAGGGAGATTTAGCACCCTGCATCATGCCTCCTTGCAAAAAATGAGTGGAAAACCAGATATAGTAGCGCTATACCTGGCACAAATGCACTGAAGTAAAGTTCAACTTTTGCGCACACGCCCTAATTTCACTGGGCCCCCTTTGCTCAATTCCCCCTTACACCTTGGGACAACTCTGTCTCCTTTAATGTCTGCATCAAGAAACTAATCTTATTGGCTTCTTCAGATCCGGTGCATCATACTCTGAAGAACAGCAGCCTGTTGCCTTTGTTTGTACTGCTATCCACAGATGCTGTCGACCCTTTTGTCAACTGTTGTTGTGCACGAGGTTTGTAAGATTGCTGTCATTTGAAGGACAGGAAATTAGTTGAAACTAACGGTGTGTTTACAACAGGGTGATTAATGTTTGTGATTAAATCAGAATTAATCGCGTTTGAAATAATCACCCCTGAATTAATCACCTTGCGTTTACAATGGACGCAATTAACCCAGCAGAATCAGGTTGTAGCCTGAAGCAGTTTGTAGCTGGGAAGGAAGGGCTGGAGCTCTAGAAATGCTTGCATTGCGCTTGCATGCACTGGACAGCGCTGGCAAAATCCTTCCAACCTTTGACTGAGTACCGGAGCCTGTGATTGACCTGCTAGAAATTTCTCCAACCATTCCTCCTTCAACTGGAGCTTTCCCAGCCTTTAATTAACCATTTGGAACGTAACGTTCAACTGCCACCCAGGAATTAATCACGAATGAATTAATCATTTATCACCCCCCCCAGATTAAAATCAATTCATAATTAATCACCTTATTTAATAATCACGGTATTTAATCGCCCTTGTAAACGCAAAACGCAATTAATTTATTGATTAATTTATATTATCAATAATCATTAATCACCCTATTGTAAACGCACCGTAATATGTACTCCTTTTTTCTTTCCCTGCAGGCTGCTCACTCAACATACCCATCACCAATGGAAGGCTGAACGTGGGCACATGTGAGTCACGCTTATGTGAAAGATGAATGCAGGGCACCGATTTCTATCCTGTCCTCTCAACCATTCAATTTACGCCAAATTACCTGTTTTGTGATATGCTGGCTGAGTAGCAGGGACACCCGTTTCCTTTTACTACACATTCGAACATACTGCAGGGCAAGGCATCTGGCTGTGCGAGCACAGGGACAGTGCGAGTGGCAGAAAACTCGTCGTCACTATGCAGGGAGAGTGATAAAAGTAGAGAGAAGAATTTCCTTGTAGGTGTTGCCTCGACAGGCAAGCATTTTGGATGATATCATAAGGAATGGACTCTAGTTCTTTAGACGTTATAGCCAGCATGAACTGATTTTTTACTGAGTTACAACAAAGCTGGTACAAGGTTACAAGGTCATAAAGAAGATTGCCTTCAGTCAAGAAGTATGACTACTCGCCTGTTCATAAAATAAAATAAATTCATGAATGAATGAAAAAAAGGAGTTTGTTGTTTTCCTGGTGTAAAAAAGCAGACACATCCTGTCCTGTCTGTGAAATTAAGAACGCGTACTTCCTGCGGAGAGAAACCATTTGAGGGTGCGTGCAGTGAATGAGAACATGCTTTCATCATGCACATAGATAATTGGAGATTCTTCACCCCCAAGAAAAGAGAGAGATGATACACCCCTAAGATAGAAACAATACCACACTTACTATGCCTCCATGAATATTTAAAGATGGTCCCTACCTTTCTATAAATCAGTTGGACTATTGCCCAAATCCAATAAGACTGTTGCCCGGGGCCAAATTAAGTGTGCAAGCTGTAAAATTTGCTCCTACCATCCAGGACTTGAATCTCCAGACCTCTCCCCGCCTTTTAAAGACATGTACACCTGTGACGTCTGCAACTGTACCTACCACTGGCAATGCTTGCTTAAAACAAGCTGCTGCAACGCCGCTAAAAGAGAAGCTATTGATGCCAATGAATCATGGGCCTGCCCTGCCTGTATCAATCTGATTTAGAATGAAAAGGAAAGCCGTATTCACTTTCAGAAAAGAGAGATTGTGGAAGTCGCATGGAATTCAACCTGGAAGCCAGAAGAACTACAACACAAAACACGTGTGAAAGCTTCAAGCAGAGCCTCATTAAGTTTGAAGAGCATATCACCGCGCCAAACTTATTTCAACCCGCACCAGATGAACATCTGAATGACCTTCAAAAACAAGGGTTCTCTGCCATCCAAGAGGGCAACATGTACCAGCCCTACCTACAATGTCGATCTTCGGAACAAAGTTGGCTTTGACATCCAACCCACCAACCCACAGGCTGACATTACGGCCACAGGGCATTGTGAGTACTGGATCACAATCATTGATCTCATGGAGTATTAAGAAAAGAGTACCCTATCCTCCCCAGATGACACTATGCTTCCTGAAGTGTACACAGACATAGTAGCCTGTATTTACAATGTCGACGAAAAGTGTAAAGGTATGCTGACTCCCAAGCGCCTTAACATACTACGAAAGGCCTTTGACTGGGCAAAATGCAGCGGTCTACACGATCATGTCCAACCTCCTCCCATTAGCTTTGCATCAGAGCTTGTAGACCTCATTGCACGTAAAGACATCTCTGCCTCCAAACATACGAACAAAAAACCAAAGACTCTTTTGCACGGATACTCCCCTCCCACATCACCGCCGCCTTTCAAAAGTGGGCCCTGGTCACTAAAGATAAAATGGCATCCCCCCATTACTATGACCCCAAATTCCCCCATTACTGGAGTGAGCACCCAAGGGACAAAGTGTTTGGGGCAAACATCAATGCCTTCTCTTCCCGTTTCTCTGGGTTCTCCATCTGCCATCCCATTTACCATGAAAACACCATGCTCTTAACAACAAGACACGCCATCTACTCTGCTGCTGTCAGCTCAGAGGAAACAGCCACATTCATGCTCCTCCCTTCCTGGAATTAAGATATGACCACAAAATCCCTATGCATAACTTTGCCACAAATACCCACATATGTGAATTTCTGGGCACCATCCCATCAGACCAACTCCAATATGCGAAAGTGCCCTTCTTGAAAAACATACAAATACCACTTTCCAAACACTCCAGGGAATTGAAGATCATTGCCATATGGAACACCAAGGGCAGGTTCTGCCTCATTGCTCACAACAAAGACTGGCTAAAAGAAATTGCCATAGAAATCCCTGAGGCAAAGTGGGAAATTCAAAACATACATAGCCATCCCTACCAAACAGCCTTAGGTTCCGGACAACACTCAGGACTCAACAAATTTAATGAGCTACCCAATGACCACCCTCAAGCCTCAGAAGGCCCAGATATAACAAGTGCCCTGATTAGCACTGACCAACCTCATAATTGTATAACCGACGAAGCACCCCAAAACAGCTCCAGCCAAAACCTCAAAACCTAACCCGTAAGGTAAAAGATTGGCGGGATTGGACCTACACTGATGGCAGCCTCCAAAAGAATGTAGGGCAAGACACTGGATTAGGCGTATACCACCCTTACTTAAATGATTCCACTATGTAAACCCAAAAGGCATGGGTATAACCAACACCATCTCACGGGAAGAGCTAGCAGCTATAGCAGCTGCAGTCATACACGGCTACTCACATATAGCCACTGACAGCCATACATCACTGCACCAAATTAAAATCAGCTCTCACACCCGAATCTTCATCGCCGCCACATCCATGGAAATGTCCTTCGATCCATTGCTATAGCAATCCGCCAATCACCATCGCCCATCCACTTCTTCAAAGTGAAGTCCCATGCCGGTATTATTGGTAATGAACATGCCGACGCCCTTGCTAAAAACTCAGCCACCACCTACTCCGACATTTCAGACACCTCCATCAAAACAGCAGGCCCTGAGGTAAATTCCTTCTACAACATCCACTGGCTTGCAAAAGAGGACATAGAAAACCAAACGCAAACCCATAATCATATCCATACAACAAACATGGCCCATTCTCCTTCCCCAAAGCTCTGGCACCTACCAAACCACCGTGACGCCCTTCAAGCACACATGCATCTCCTCCATAAACTGGGAAATGCCAAAACTGAAGCGAACTACCATGCGTACTACCAGACCCTCATAAAGGATGGCACTGCCAATGGAGCCACTAGCAATGCTTACCTAACATCATTTGATGTCCCCTTTAAGACCAAATGTATCATTATGAAATACAGAACATGCATCCTATATAATCAAATACATGCGGTATTGTTCAAACTCTCAACAAGTCTAACCTGCCCCCTCTGCCCACGAGTAGACAGTGCTCTGCATATCCTTTCTGGGTGCCAACACACGCAAATAAAGAACATTATCACTGCAAGACACAACTTAGCATGCCGCATGATCTTTAAGGCTATCAGCAAAACAGGCTCCTTAGGCTTATGCGTTGTCTCCATGGATATGGGCAGCAACGGACGGATGACCATGCAGAATTTTCAGATTCTTAAAACAGTCAAAGGTAGAATTGTTCCCAAATGGCTCTTCCTACCCCGCTTCTCAGATGAAGACAGATTTACCTCCAGCCGCCCAGATGTTGTGCTGGTTACTCCCATCGCTGCAAAAACACACAAACAACAAAATAATGTAGGGGGGTGGGTTCTTCAGAGTGGCAGGGGGAAATTGAGGGATACTGGGAGCACACCAGCAGCACCGCCAGCCACCATTAAAGCCACCAAACCCCAGACAGCACCG